>JAABUU010000245.1_pt1 | contig 131062 bp, 181 predicted proteins | sample 5559301 | NCBI WGS metagenome assembly JAABUU01 (sample SAMN10711884, study PRJNA513360) | rock metagenome | isolation source: Antarctica rocks | place: Antarctica: Victoria Land, Richard Nunatak white | reverse complement strand
GGCAACCCTATCCTAACCCTGTTGTCGCCGCGCCGCGCGCAGATCGTGTCGGGCGCGCGCGACAAGACGATCAAGCTGTGGAACACGCTGGGCGAGTGCAAGTACACGATCGGCGAGCCCGACGGGCACACCGAGTGGGTCTCCTGCGTGCGCTTCTCGCCCGTCGTCAACAACCCGCTCATCGTCTCCGCCGGCTGGGACCGCCAGGTCAAGGCGCGCGCCCGCGCCGGCCGCGTCCGCCATGCCAGGGCGCACCTGGGCCCTCCGTTCCAGGGCGCCCGCATGTGGCCAGGTCTGCCCGTGTGCGCTGTGCGGCCCTCCCGCGCGCGCGCTCTGGGCGCGGGCAGCACCCTGGGGCGGACTGGGGCTGCCACGCCGAGCCACTGTCTGCCCCCATGCGCATCTGCGCAAGTATAAGTCTTAACAATTTATGACAAGGCGCTTGCTCACTCGCTTGGGCGGGTTTTGGCCCGAATGCGGTGTGGCGTCCGGTCTGCAAGTCAGAGGGCGTCTGTGTGGCTGCTGCGGTGCAGCACGCTGCCAGCGAGATGCCGACCGCTGGCTGTGGAGACAGGCTGCGCGTTCACGCGGCCGTGCCGCCCGGCCACCGCGCGCCCCAATGCCTGACGACCATCGCGCTGTTCCATCTCCGCGCTTCCCTTTCACTTCCACACGCCAACCGTTGCGCCCGCGTGCGCGGCGCAGGTCTGGAACCTCACCAACTGCAAGCTGCGCGCCAGCCTCGTCGGCCACACCGGCTACATCAACACCGTCACCGTGTCGCCCGACGGCTCGCTCTGCGCGTCCGGCGGCAAGGCGCGCCGCCCGCGCCCGCCCGTCCCTGCGCGCGTGTAGTGCGTCGTAGGCGCGCTGTTGCGCCCTCCTGTCCCTGTGCGCGTGAAGGGCATTGTGCGCGCAAAGATGACAGTATGGTGGCCGTGGTGTGTTGCACAGGAGCATGGCTGCGAATTGAGCTTGCGGCAGCAGGGCGCAGTTGGGTAGACGCATTTTCTTTGACGAGTTGAAGCCTGCACATTGGGCCTGGTATAGCCATGTGATTGCGTGCGAACACGTGCGCCGCCGCCGCACACGTCGGCAGCTGGGCAGGGCCGCGGCAAAGGCCCGTCACGGACAACTTTGCTGGTTCAATTTAGCGCGCCTGATCAGGCTCAGCGCGCGGGCGCGCAGGACTCGGTGGCCATGCTGTGGGACCTGGCGGAGGGCAAGCGCCTGTACTCGCTGGACGCGGGCGAGATCATCAACGCGCTCTGCTTCTCGCCCAACCGCTACTGGCTCTGCGCGGCCACGAGCCAGTGCATCAAGGCGCGCGCGTTTTTCTAGCCAGTGCATCAAGGCCCTCACCATGCTTTCGTGTCGTGCGTGAATTATACCAGGTTATAGTTCGGCGCACGAGCCCGAACAGGCGTCAGAACATGTCACATTCGCCATGGCGTCTCTTGCATGGCACAGCCAGACACTGAGGCGTGCGCAGAGCATTGGCAGCTGCCATTACTGACGCGGCGGAGCCGCGCAGATTTGGGACCTGGAGAGCAAGAGCATCGTGGACGAGCTCAAGCCCACCTTCGACAAGGAGTTTGGCAAGAAGGCCCAGGCGCGCGCCCGACCATACCTCACACCCCCTACCCTGACCCTATGTCTTTTGCGCCGCATGCAGCTCGCCCTGCATTGGTGCAAGCCTGTCGATGCCGCGCAGAGGCGTGGACGAGGGGCCGCCGGCCCCGCAACATGTCGCCGCAGAGGAGGCGTGCCAGCAGAGCATGCTGAACGCACCGCACGCCGCGTCATGGGCGGGCGCTGACATGGGCGCGGCCGTCGTGCGCAGGTGCCGTACTGCGTGTCCCTGGCCTGGTCCGCGGACGGCGCGACGCTGTACTCTGGCTACACCGACGGCATCGTGCGCGTCTGGGGCGTCGGCGGCCGCGTCTGAGCGCGGCTTGAGCAGCCCCGCCAGGCGCCACGGTAGTTTCTAGCGCGCGCCGCAGCCGATGCAAGTGGGCGACTGGCCTGACCCACTGCCAGTAGCTCCGTATCAGCGATGCCATGCTTTGCACCAGGTGCAGTGGCCGCAACTGTTGCGGCGAGTGGGTCTGAGCATGGCTTCAAGTACTGCCTTTTGGTGGAGCTGGGTGACGAACGGCTGCTCTCTTGCAAGGCTTGATCGTGTGTGATGCTGCTGCTGGGAGCTCTGGGCTCCGGTGCGAGGGGGTGGCAGCAGGCCCCAGGGTAGGGCACCGCTGGCGGCCGCGGGGCGCCGGCCCCTGGTTTCTGGGGCTGGCGGGATGGACCTCGCGGGGGCGCCACGCCCGCGTGCGGCGGGCTTCTGCGCATTGTGGCTTGCAAGCCGCTGTGCGCTTGTGCCGCCGCTGTCGCGCGGGCTGGCTCCCGCTATCTGGAGCTTTTGCGGATGCTCTTGCCCTGGGTCAAGCCCTGAGCTTTGGTAATTATGGGCGTTCTTGGAGCAGGAGGGCTCACTTGGGGCAGGTGAGCCGACACAACTGCGCGTCCTGTGTGCAGAGCGGGGTCCTTGCCACAGTGACGGGCCAGGTGTCGTGGCGGCCATCTTTGGTGGTGTGTTGCAGAGCCTGCGCCTGCAAGCACTGTGTCTGTCTCTTTGGCTCACAGCCGTGTCTGTAACACGTCCTTATCTCCACTCGCCCCCTCCACTAAAGCTGGGCGTACACACAGTGACGCGAAAGCAAAGGCTCGCCCACTCTGGGCAACAGTATGTAGGCGCGTCTCAGCACCCCAAGGCAAAACAAGCATATGACGGCCAACGGCAATCGCATGCAGGCATCAGCCTGCTGAGCGGCCGCTGATATGATGCGTGCGTCTGCGCGACGCGCGGCCGCTGCCCGCTTGCTTGCAGCGCCCCGCGTCGCATCACATTTAGTGCCTCCGCCATCGGCCGCGCTGCTTGACCGGGATGTGCATCCGAAGCAATCACAAAGCGAGCGCTGCAAAGAATGGGTCCTTCCGCAAAAACGCGCGCGCCCCTTCCCCGCCATGCGCCGCAGCACGACGGCGAGCCGCTGAGCGGCGCGCCCACACAGACAGACCAACCTGCACCACACCCGCCCACCAGCACTCCGGCAAACGCAGCACCTCCGTTTCACTGTAGGCTGTCTGGCCGGCCGTGCTGCGCCCCGGGCTACGCCCTGCCCTCGGACCCGCCTTCCCACAACCACACCCGTCATGCACACTCGACCGCAGCATCGCCGCTGCAGGCCGCATCAGGCGCTCCTCAACCCTCGAGCTAGCCCCTTGTCGTGCATGCCCGCGGCCGCGCCCCTCACGCAGACGACCGTAACACCCCCGCGGCAGGCCGCCCCGGGCGCAATGCACCCCTCCCCCGCACCACCGTGTTCTGCATGCCCGCAGCCGCGCCCCTCACATACGATCGCAACACCCCCGCGTCCGGCCGCACAAGGCACTCTCCGACTAAACCCGGTTTTTGCATGCCCGCGGCCGCGCCCCTCATGCACCCACCCGTAAAACCCCTGCGGCTGGCCGCCCCAAGCGCTCCCGCACCCGACCTAACCCCCTGACCTACCCCGTGTTCTGCATGCCCGCGGCCACGCCCTTCATGCAGATGATGAGGCAGTCCTCCATGGCAGGCCGCCCCAGGCGCGCCGCACCCTCTGCGCCCTACCCCGTGTTCTGCATGCCCGCGGCCACGCCCTTCATGCAGATGATGAGGCAGTCCTCCACGGCGGCCTTGTAGGGCTCCTTGTCGGTGGTCACGTCGCGCGTGAGCATCGCGATCACCTCGCGGTCGCGCGGCTGGTACGTCTTGTAGCGCGGATCGATGCCCTCACCGCTCTCAATCGCGCGCAGCGCCTTCAGGCAGTACACCTGCGCGCCGAGACCGTTTGGAGACTGTTTGGTTAGGCCCACCGCGCAGCGCCTTCAGGCAGTACACCTGCGCGCCCGGGTGGTTGGAGTACACCCGGACCTGCGACATTCTGACAGTACCACTGATGCAGCTTGTCCATTTGGCAGCGTGTGCACCGGCGCCCACCACTCTCATGCGCCTGTGACCCTACGCGGCACCTAGGTTCTTTTAGACGCAGGTAGCATGGGCGTCTGGCTCATGCGTCACAGAGCGCCAGTCACGAATGCAGCCGCATGCATGCAGGAGCGCCGCAGCCAGGCTCTGTGCCAGGCTCCGCGCACGCGGCCAGCTGCAGCCCGCCCCGGCCGCCGGGCCCGCGCGCCTGCAGCACGTTGAGCGGCGTGACATAGGGCGCGCGCAGGTTAATCTTCTGCTGCAGGATGATGTCGGCGTTGGTCTCCAGCAGCCGCTTGTGGCCCATGACCTGCGCGCGCGGCGCACCACTCGGTCCCGCCTGAGCATGAGCGCGGCTCACGGCGCTCTGGCGCCCGCCCGGCGCAGGCATGCAACCCCACGCAGCCACGTGTGGCTGGTAAAGTCGACACTTGGTTCAAAGACGCCGCGGAGCGACAGTGCCTGGGCACGATGCGCACAAAACCTTGCGCACAAGACCCTGGTGCGCAAATCTGGCGCGCCGCGCCTTGAGCAGCACGGTCTTGGTGGCCTGGAACTTTTTGCGCAGCTCGCCGCCGAAGCCCCACAGCGCCTTGGGCACGAGGCCCGTCTCATAGAACTGCGCCACGCGCGGGTCCGCCTTGGCGAACACCTGCGCGCCGCCGGCGCCCCGCGCTGGGCGCCCCCTGCGCCCCACATTTCACAGGGCGCGGGGTAGGCATGCGCGACCCTGACAGGGGTGTGCAGTGTTGCCCGCATGGCGCCCTGGCCTCCTCGCGTCCCGCACGCGGCGTGTGCAGCAGGCGACCGTGGCCGCGCGCGTGGGGCGCGGCACGCAGATGAGCACCACGCGTCGTTGGGAGATGTCGACCAGCGCACCCAGCCGCAGTGCGAGGTGTGCTATGAGTGGGCGGGCCGGCATGGGCGGGACGGCGTGGGCGGGCTGCGCAGCGGCCGCCAGGCAGGCGAGGCAAGGGGGGGGAATTTAAGCTAGGGTTAGGGTCAAGGACAGTTTAGGGACCCACCATCTCCACCATGTCGAGGGTCACGGAGAAGAACGGCCACGTGTGGTACATCTCCTGCAGCAGGTCCAGCTTGCCATCGTCGATCATGGCCTGCGCGCGGTGACATAGGGTTTGGGTACCCCCTATGCCCCACGCGCGCCTCGCGCCGCCTCGGCGCTCGGCCGGACGCCCAGGCATGCAGAGCGCTGCCTCCCGGCGGGAAGCTGAGCTGGTGCGTGCACCACACAGGGGCTTTGCCTCGCAGCACGCTGGGCATACCCAGTGCCCACTGGGCGATGCATGTCGAGCCGATCCCTAGCCCTATTCCAGTGCCGCATCTCCCCCAGGCGTGGAGCTACAGGGCGGGCCGAGCGCGCATCCGCGGACGCGCGAGCAGCCCCGGCGCAGGCCATGCAGCGCGCGCACCCGACCGGGCCGCGGCGCCAGACCGGCCGGCGCCGCGCGGCGCCCCAACCCGCGGCTGGGCGCGCGCCGGCGCGCCACCCTAAACCTAATCCGAACCCTACCCACACTGCGCGCGGCCGCGCGCCTGGAATGCGGCGCCGATGCCGAGCCAGACGGGCAGGTGGAAGCGCGTCTGCGTCCAGGCGAAGATCCAGGGAATCGCGCGCAGCGTGTCGATGCTGCCGGCCGCCTTGCGCTTGGCCGGGCGGCTGCCGATGTTCATGCGCGCCAGCTCGCTCACCGGCGTGGCCGCCTGGAAGTAGTCGATGAAGCGCTCGTCGCCGCGCACGACCGCGCGGTACGCGTCGCACGACACCTGCGCCGCGCCGGCGCGCGCAAGGGTGTGGCCGCGGGCGCCCAGGGCCCGACGCTGCGTCCCGGCTCACCGCGCATGCCACACCGTTGCGAAGTGGGCCGGTACTCGCAAACACCCCAGCGCCTGTGGTAACTCTGCAAGCCAGTGAGGCTGCTATGCTGAGGCGCAAGCGCATGTAGAAGTGCCGGAAGGTTGGTTTTCGAGCTGCCTGGAAATAGAAACAGCAAAGCAACAGCAACCGTTGGGAGCGCTGCTGTGCGGCGCGGGCAGGGGCGCGCCTTGGACATGGCGTCCATGGCGGAGCGGAACTCGGGCTTGGGCGCGACGGTCGGGCTGAGCGAGGACTCCAGCACCGCGCTCGTGTACAGGTCCAGCGTGCGGAAGCACACCTCCTTCTCGCCAAACTGCTGCTCCAGGGTCTCGCCCTGCGCGGCAGGGTTCATGGTAGGGTCATCACAGGGTAGGGTCAGCAGGATCCCGCGCGGCGCTCAGCGACCTGCCGGCTGCGCGCCGCGCGGAGTGTGCAGCCTTCCCTGTGTCCTGCCCTGCGCGCCGCGCGCGGTGCGCGTGCTACAGCGGGATCTTGCGCAGTGCGCGGCGGCCTGCCGGCTGCGCGCCGCGCGCCGTGCGCAGTCGGCACTGCACAGCGGCGTCCGCTTCCTGTGACCTGGCATGGGGCCGGCCGTGCTCTGCTCTTGCTGTGTCAGGCACTCACCAGGGCAGGATGCATGCAGGGGCCAATCTTCGGGATGCACGGCCCCGGCACCCAGGCTCCGGCTGACGAGGTGATGGCCGCGCGCCCGGCGCCGTTATGCGCGCGGCGCTGTAAGGGCGGGCGCGCCTGGATGGTGACGCGGAGCGCGCCCTTGATGGTGCCGGGCGGCTGCGACAGGATGGCCAGGTGCGTCGGCCCGCCGCCGCGCCCGACCGTGCCGCCGCGGCCGTGGAACAGCGTCAGCCGCACGCCGTGCTTCTCGGCCAGCTTCACCAGGCGCTCCTGCGGTAGGATTAGGGTTAGGGTAATTCCAGGTTATAGCGCCTCCCCGCCCTTGCACTGGTGGTTGCCGTCAGCCTGCTGGTGGCCGCATCGCCTGCCAGGGACACGCCTCAGCTGCGCTGCCCGCCTCACGCGCCTGCGCAGCAGTGGCGCCACACAGGACCACGCCAGCCAGACCAGCCTGCTTCCTCTCAGCTTTGCAGACGGCCTATGTGGTCGTATGTTAAGCACATCCGAAGGGAAGAGTCAGCGCTCCACCATGGTGCACGGGCCGAGGGCGCGCGCTGCCTTCCTTGCACGCGCGCAGGGCGGACGCCCTTGGCAGGGCGCGCGCAGGGTGCAAGCCCTTGACAGGGCGCGCGGAGGGCGCGCGCGCCTGCACGGTGTACAGGCCCCAGGCGGCCGCGAGGCGGCCCGCGTCCTTGCCGGAGTCGGAGTAGCCGATCATGCACTCCTGCTCGCCGTTGATATGATCGCTGTACCTGCCGCAGCCACGGGACACGTACGTGTAAACCAGCGTGTGCAACTTACTGTTTTTTTATTTTGTTGTCAGGTACGCGCTGTTTTCCTTTTCCACTTATTTCTAAATTTTCCACCTTGCACACCGCAACGCTCTGTGTAGACGCATGGATGAGCAGCAGCGAGCACGGCCTGCTGTTGGCCCTACCTCAGGTCAATGGAGATACCGCGCCCGGCCTTCGCGCCGCCGCCCCGCTACCACGTCAGACCGCCTTGCACTGCAGGGCAAGCGCCAGCGCGGCGCGCACACCATTTGTTGGAGAGCAGCTGCTCCATGGCGCTCTCGCTGTGGTCCAGGTCGTCCAGCGTCTCAAAGAGCGGTGCCACGCGCAGCGGCTTGGTCACGCCGCACTCGCGCTGCGACGCGCAGCCTAGCGCTTCACAGCCATTTTACTGCACTTTTCGCTGTCGAATGGAGGGCTATGCGCATTGGCATGCTTCACATCAGGATACGTGTCAGCACAACCCCAGCGACGCCAGCCAGACAGGCTCCAGCGCTCCCACCAGAGAGCGCGCACCCCGTCAGCGTGATCCAGTCCCGCTACAAACGCTGTGCGAGACACCCTAACCTGCACTTTGCATCTCAGAGACAAAGTCATGTCAAGGCTGTGTTTACTTCAGGCAGTATTCTGACCAACCATATATGTGTCTTTGTCCGGCAGGCCGCCGCGCCTGTAGCAGCACGACGGCCAGCACGTCGGACGCGGTGTGCGCCATGGAGATGACGTACGCGCCGAGCGAGTCCGGCGGCAGCTGGCCAATGACCTTGAACGTGTCCAGCACGTCCTTGACCTCCGCGCTCGTCTCCATCGCGGGCGGCAGCAGCGGCCGCCGGCCCGTCAGCTCCGCCAGCAGGAACTTGAGCCGCTCGTCCTCGTTCCAGGACCTGTGCCGCTCGCGCGGCGCAGTGTCAGCAAAACAGCTGCCAGCGGGTGCGGTGCAGGAGAGCCCAGTGTGTCCATCAGCCGCTTGTCCTCGTTCCAGGACCTGCCGTGCGCGCGGCGCAGTGTCAGGCTGCCGTTGGGCGCGGTGCAGGAGACCCAGTGTATATAACACCGTCCAGTCCGTGCTCACTCCCATGTCCGATGCTCACTGCCATATCAGCAGCCGCCGCCAACACTTCACCCCTGCTCGCGCCGCGTCTGCATGCTGAAGGCAGCATGCACCTTACGTTAAATGCATCTTATGTTGCAAGTACCCTTCCAAAGCTTCACCGCACTTGCAAAGTCAACTCAATAGTTCATCAAACTATTTAGGAGCAGTGAGGCTCTTGCCAACCCCCCAAAGCTGTCATAATCACAGCAGTGCCAGAGACACGCGCTTGTAGGAGCCGATGCCGAGGTGGTTGGTAATGGCGTCCAGCGCGTCGGAGTGGCGCGTGGACTCCTGCCGGATGTCCAGCGCCACCATGCCCAGCCCGAAGCAGGACACCTGACCCCATGGATGGCGCATGCGTTGGCACCGGCTCTGCCACGCCATGCGCCCGCTGCATGCGTTCATACGTAAACTGCTGAGGGGAACCGCGGCCCGAGGTGCTCATCCCTGGACCGCATACGGCGCTCGGCGGTCCCCATCAGCTGATGCGACTCGGAGTTGGATTGTTGCGGCCGTAATCTGTTTATGTGCGTTACTGCAGCTACAGACAAGCTTTCGACCATGACTGCTAAAATGCGTCACTGCAGCTACAAACAGGCTCTAGAGGCGGCGGGCGCGCCTGGCGAATGACGTCCAGCAGGCGGCCGTTGGCGATGCCGTCGTCGTGCGTCTCCATGAGCGAGCGGTACATGAGCTTGAGCGGCTCCAGCAGCTCCGCGCTGTCGTAGTAGGCCTCCGGGTCGCCCTCCAGGGTCTCCTTCACATTCCTGCGCGTGGGAAAGCCTTTACGAATAATGTCATGAAAATTCATTTCCTCACGCTCCTGCGCATGGCATGGCGCAGATGCTTCTACCCGCTGGCAAGGCGTTTCATCCACGCAGCATGCACCTGTTGCGGTGCATGCACATGGCACTCTCTGCGACGCACATGCGTGGCGTTACCGCACACGCGCACGCACAGTACGCCCCGTGACATGCGCAGCTTGACCAGTCAAGCCTTGGCTTCTGCCCACATCCATAACATGCACAGCACACGCGCAGGGTGAAAAAAGGCACACGCGCAGGGTACTCGCGCAGGGCAAAAAAGCACACGCGCAGGGTAAAAAAACTATCATCCACAACGCTGAGCGGCCCCGGACCCTGCTTGCCATCAGCCCATGTCCCACCATGCGCGGGATGAGTGCATGGCGCATGATGGGGTCACGATGGGGGGCATGATGGGCGTGATAGGGCAAGGCGGGCCGAGGCGGGCCGGGGGCGCGCACACGGACGGCTGGCTGAGGCAGTGGTGCAGGACCTCGCGCGTGTGGAAGAGGCGGTCGCGCATCTCCGACAGCACCAGCCGGAAGGGGTCCTTGATCGGGATCATGGACCAGAACTCCACGTAGTTCTTCTTCTTGCGCTGGTCCGCCAGCACGTGCTGCACGGGCGCCTGCTTCGCATGCACCGCCTCCGCCAGCGCCTGCGGGCGGAAAGAGAAAGCCTGAAAACCTGAAAGATGACCTGCTTAGCATTGAGGCTGACCCACTGCTTCGCTTGCCCCGCCTCCGCCAGCGCCTGCAAATAGAAAACCACGATGAACCCCCACGTCTACAACTGACCCAAGCAATATATCTGTGCAGCGCGACAGCAAGCCGACGGTGTGCCCTTGCGCAGCGGAGTCTGGTGCCAGGCGCGCGCGGCCTCAGCTGAGCAGGCACGCACTGCGACCGGCCGCGCTCGCCGGGGGGGAGCGCGGGCCGCGGCGCGCGCGCGCCTGCATCTCCGGCGTGCAGCGCCAGATGCTGAGCTCAAACATGAGCTTCTCGATCGCGTCGAAGAAGACGTTGACCGCGGACAGGCGCGCGGTGACGACCACGTCGCGCGTCGTGTCCGGCGTGACGAACGGGTTGCCTGCGCGCGCGCGCGCCGGCCGCGGTGAGCACGGAGGCCTTGTCGGCACAGAGGCCTTGTTGCTACGCTGTGCAAAGAAAAGATTTCTGGTATGAACAGGCCTTGGGTGTGCCGGGCGCCGAGTGACCAGTGACCGGTGATTACTCCCGCCAGGCGCTCGGCGGTCCGCATGTGCTGCTGCAGCCCTGCCTCGGGCGCGCGCTGCGCGTGCGCAGTCCTGCACTCGCACTGGAGCCGGCGCTGCGCGCTCAGGGTCGGTGCGCTCAGGGCTGCGGGGCGCGCGCCGTCGCGGTCGCCGCCCATCCAGGAGCCAAAGTGGAACAGGTTGTGGTCCAGCGGCAGCTTGGGCTGCCCGATCTGCGCCAGCGCGGTGTCGATGCGCCGGTAGAACACCGGCAGCGACGGGAAGATGGTCTCGTGGAAGTACGACAGCCCCTGCCGCATCTCCGACTGCGCGCCCGCGGCCGCGCGCGCCCGTCAGTGTTATAACAGCTACCCTGCCCTACCCCCATCCCTAGCACGTCAGTGCGGGCGCGGGCTCGACGACAGGCTGCGTGGGGCTGAACCTGGGCGAGCGCGCGCCGATCAACACAACGACCATGCATGCACATGTGCACATGGAGGAGGTTCCTCTGTTGGTCCATAGGTCCAACGTTCCATCACCTTGTGTGCTCCGGCGAATCACGTGCTGCAGGTCATTCTGTACACGGCGGTCTGCCGACAGGGCGCCCGGGACACGCAGACGGACGCGCAAGCTCAGGCGCCTGCTGGCAGCTGCTAGCGCTGCATGCGGGACCGCGGCCCGCCCCCGCCGCCCCGCCCAGCAAGGGCCGGGCCCGGGGGGGGGGGGGGGGGGCGGCGCCTGCGGCGTGGGCTTCTGGCGGCGGATCTCGTCGGTGCGCCAGGCGCCCTGGATCTGGCAGCGGATGCTCTCCAGCGCCTCGATCTTCTCGTACGGCGACATGCGGCTGTTGTGCAGCTTGTCCATGTCGTGCCGGATGCGCGCATACTTCTTCAGCAGCGACTGCCGCAGCGCCTGCGCGCGCCGCCGCCGCGCCGCCCTCTCAGCGTGCGCGCGGCGCCGGCCGCAGCCGCCCAGCGCCTGCCTTGCGCACCCATAGCCCCATACCGCAGGCGGGTCAGGGATCGTGCTCCGTTGCGCGGCCTGGGCGGCGGTGGTCTTCGACCAGAGACTGGCGGGTCCCTGGAGCGCGGCGCCCGGCCCCGCCGCAAGGGAGACGGGCCATGCACAGCAAGCGCGACCGGCGCGCTGCGCATGGCCCCCCAGAGGCTGATGAGCACGCGCGCCGGGGGAGCCCGCGCAGACCGCGCGCGCGCGCCAGCCCCGCCCGTGCCGGCGGGCGCCGGCGGGGGCGCCTCATCGGGATCCATACCACCTCCTATACTATGCCATGCACGTAAGGAGGCTCATATCTCCTCACCACAGACAGCTCATGCAAGGCGCTCTGCCTTCCCTCACGGCAGGCGTGCCGGCGCGCGCGCGCCGCGCCTGCGTCGGGTGCGCCGTGACGACCTCACTGCAGGCGCGCCCGCGCGCGCGCGGGCCGCGCCTGCGTCGGGTGCGCCGTGAAGACGAGCTCGACGCGCTGCGAGCAGATGGCGCGGTAGATTTCGGCCGGGTCCTTGCCGGCGGCCACCAGCTTCTTGAACGAGCGGTTGGTGGAGCGCGTGGACTGCTCCACCTCGCCCATGCGCACCGCGCGCTCCAGCTGCGCGCTGCTGATCTCCTCCGACAGGTTGTGCAGGTTGAGCAGCTGCGAGAACGCGCTGGACACCTGTCGCCGCGCCCGGCGCGTCTCAGCCCGGCGCACCTCGGCCAGGAGGCTTCTTGCCGTGTTGCTTGCAGAGCTGCCGTGTTGCCTGCAGTGCTTGCTGGGTTGCTTGCAGTGCTTGCTGTGTTGCTTGTAGAGCGGCGCGGCGCCGCATACCCTTGCGAGGCTGTGGAGGCTGCCCCGTGGAGGCTGTGCTCGGGGCGGGCCAAGCCCGGCGCAGCGCGCAGCTGTCAGGTCCCCGCAGCGGCGATGCGTAAGTCGGCACGCCGTGATGAGGCACACACAGCAGGGGCGAACGCCGCATCACGGGTCAGCCTCGTGCACGCACAGCAGAGCACTGCCCGGTGCGCGCAGCCGCGCGGCCGTCCTCGCTGCGAGGGCACCATGCGCCTTTGACCTAACGTCTGTTGAGCGGCGATCTGTTACCACTGCCTGGCCCAGGGCACAGGCACAGAGGCTGCGTGGCCCCCGGCCCCTCACCAGGATGAGCTCGTCCGGGTTGAGCTCCGCGAGGCACTTCTCCAGCTGCTGGAAATCGCGGTCGGACTCTGTGCGGCACCAGGCCAGCGACAGCGCGTAGATGGTGTCTATCTTGTCCGCCAGCGTGGGGTGGTGGTGCTTGACGATGCCGAAGAACGTCTGGCGCAGCAGGCTGTCATCCTCGCGCAGCAGCAGCCCCACCTCCGACAGCGTGTGCGGCAGCGTGGTGCGCAGCTCCTCGCTGGGCGCCGGGGCCATGGCGACCGTCATCGCGCCCCGCCTGCGCCCGCACGGCCGGTGAGGTGCCTGGCTGGGTGAAAACATGGGCATGGGCATGCTCATTAAATGTTAGAGCACATGTTCATACAGACTAGCAGGCACTAGCATAATGAACCCGCTTGCACCTGTTAGCAAAGGGCCCGTGCAGTACTTTGCCGCTTATTCCTCAGCGAACAGCATGCGTTGCGCACTCGAGTTCTCTGGTGGAAGTGTTACTCGTAGGCAATGGCGCAGCCTCGGTCCCTTTCCAAACACACAGCACCTTTTTGTGCGGTCTCGACCTCCTGTTTTGCTTGATGGCGGGGGTTTTTACAGGTTGGGCGCACCTGCCGAAACCGAAGATAGCTACTGGATTATTAGCGGAGTGCAGCCCTCAGCTTTTTCTCGTGTATAGCCAAGTGACAGTGTTGTAGTGTCGCGCCGATGACGTCACTGCTGCCGGGCGTGTGCAGCACATCCTACCCGACCGCCGCCGTCCGGCAGCGCGGGGGCGCGAGCGCGCAGGGACGGACCGCTGTGCGCGTCCATGCGGCAGACGCCTTCTGCAAAGACAAGGTGAACACAGTGAAGAGGGTGAACGTGGAGGGGACCGCGACCGTGACGTTCCTTGGCGCCGGGGGGCAGTCTGTTGCTGTGGAGTGTCCAAAGGTGCGCTGGGGGCTTGTTTTACTTTGGCCACCTGGCTCCCCTCTTGCCAGGCTCATGTGTGGAGGGGCTCGCACACCAGCTCGGAAGTCGATTCAGCATGCTCGTCATAGGACACATACATACTGGACGCCGGGCTGGAGGCGGGCGTGGAGCTGCCGTACACCTGCAGGGGCGGCATCTGCGGGCGCGCGTCACCGCTCAACGCCCTGCTTACAGTCTGCGCTCCCTGGTGCCCTCGCTTGCACCGTGAGCGTCGGCTGCTGCCGAACAGCACCTGACCACGCATTCGCCTGAGCGCTCAGGGCTTGCGTGGGCCGCGTGGCGTCTGGGCAGGTCGACCCGAGCGACGTGCGCACCCGCCTGTCCCTCGCACAGCAGGCTCGTGCGGGGTGCGTGAGCAGGCTTGTGGAGGGCGGCGCTGGCCGCCTTGCTGCCCAGCGCGGCCCTCCTGCACAGGTCCGCAGCAGCGCCGGGGTAGCGTTTGTGGGGACAGCCGTGACGCCGGCGCCCGCCTCAGCGCGACCACAGCGCGGACGTGCTCAAGGGGCGGCTGCCGCACGTCGATATCGCTGACAAGCGGCTCCGTGGCGGCGCGCAGATAGACGACCTGACGTTTGTTATGAGCCAGGAGGAGATCGAGCAGGGCATGACGCTGCTGTGCATGACGCGGCCGGTCTCCGACGTGACCGTGGAGACGCAGAGCGACTGGGGCTACAGCCTGGGCGTCGGCGAATGGAAGGGGCCCACCGGCCACATCCTCGGCGCGCCCCTGACCCTAGTCCTAAACTTGACCAACTCCCGCCCCCCAGGCGGTCATGCGCTCGCAAGCGTGCCTGTTCCGATCTTCAGAACAGGCATGCAGACGGCACGGGGCCTCGTGCGCCCCGCCCGCGCTGCTGAGAGCGCGGGGCCGCCCCCCGGGATGCCGCGGGGGCTCGGCGCATGGAGCAGGGATGCAGCTGCAGTTGCACTGCCTGTACGTCCGTGCCGCATGCTTTGGGGCTCGGCGGGGCCCTGAGGGCGTTTCTACGCATCGCGGCCGGCAGGCAAGGACCCCAACCACCTCATGACATGATAGCGGAGGGCGGGCGCTCGGCGGCTCGCACTGCGGCTCCAGCGCTCGACACTGCCTAAAACGGGCGCCGTCGCTCATGCTGGCGCCCCAGCGCCTACCATACCGTGCCCGCAGGGCCGCCTCGCGCGGTGCGGTTGCCTTGTGCGCGGCGTGGACGCCGCAAGAACTCACGAGACAGGCAAATGTGCTAGGCAGTTAGCCTGTGTCGAAAGGGTCGTGGCATTTGTACAACAAACTTTGTGTTTGTAGCATGGTTGTATGTGAGGCCCAAGTGCTTGAGAAGTGAGGTCATGATGGCATGCGCCGCCCATTCAGTATGGCCACAGGCCTGCTTAGTGTGGCTCTCTACACCCACACAGATATGTTACAAAGGCCGCGCCACTCTCTGGCTCCATCCCCCATGCCACCGATGCTTCTGCACGAGCTCCCATGGGCGCTGCAGTGCATCCTAGGAGCCCCACACACAGCGTGCAGCTACTGCCCGAGCACCTGCGCAGGCACAGTTGTGCCGGCAGGGCCCTCCAAAACTGCGTGAAATACATGTGCAATGCTTTATGCCATGCCAGTGCCTTCCCCAGTGCTCCAAGCAAGTGCTCTTGCGTGGCAGAGGGCAGAGCACGGCGCTCGCCAGCATGCCGCGCAAGCAGCGGCTTGGGAGCCGCTGCAGCGCTCTGGGCACGCACACGGCCGCGTGTGGACCATGGCCAGCTGCGGCCTCCAAAGAATATAAGAGAATTTTAGATTGTACACCAGGCGCCGCGCTCCCACAGTCGGACGCCCCCCTAAGTGCATCAGTGGGGCGCCTTTCTGAGCACCGAGGAAAACACAAGACACACAAGCGGCCCAGGCCCCCCAGTGGATCAACCTTCCTCGTCCCGGCTGCCACCACGTCAAGCGCCGACGGCTTGCCCTCCGGACACCAAGCAGCTCGCTGCGCAAGTGCTCTAATTCGGACCCCCGCTCATGTACATATGCGCTCCCGCCCAGCGGCTGGCTCGGCGCGATCGAGCCGCGCCCGCCCCCGTGCGTCACCGCGCCGGCAGCGCCTGGGCATACGCGGCGGGCAGCGAGAGCGGGAAGAGGTAGTCCGACCACTCCTGCCGGGCCCCGACATATAGCGGTCAGCCCGCGCTGGACGCAGCCGCCGTGTTCAGGCGGCGCGCTGCAAGGCCCGAATTGCCGTCGGCCTCGGCCGCGTGCTCGCGGCACCGCTTTCGCGTCTCTGGGCGTCCCGGCGCGCGAGGCGGCCGGCGCGAAGGCGAGCGGCGGCTGCGGGCGCTGGCGGCAGGGCGCAAGCGCGGGGCGCGGGGGCGCGCCTTGGGCGGCGACCGCTGGTTCATCTCGATGTTCAGCAGCAGGCTCATCTGGTACGGCGAGGGCTCCTGCGCGCGCGGTGGGGGCGTGAGCCAAGGGACGCTCGCGGCCTCACCTACCCCTGAGCAGGCGGGTTCCCACGCCCCTCACACAAGAGGCGTAGCCAGGGCCAGTGCCGGACGGTTCGCAGTGCCCTGCTCCTGAGCGCAGTCTCAAGTGCTGACAGGTCGGGAGGATCAGGCAGGGCAGGGCCCGCGGGGGGCGCACCACAGGCTTGTTGGCCAGGCGCCAGCCAAGCTGCTTCAGCGATTTGTCGCCCTGCGCGCAGCGCCCGCTCGGTCTGCCGGTGCCTCGCTTGCAGCCCTGCAGCCTGCGCTGGCAGACAAGGCAGGGCACGCCGGCGCGTAACACCCCGCGAGACAACCCTGAATAGGGCATCAGCTAAACACACTGCTACGCTCGGCCTGCCGCGCCCGGCGGCACTCGCCCGCCCAGGATAACGCCCCTTGTGCCCGCAGGCGCACGTCACTGCGTCGCCGGGCCCCGGGCCAGCCGATAAGGGGCGCTAACCCTAGCCGGGGCGCGCCTTCTTGCCGTTGCAGCGCGTGCACGCGGTCACCAGGTTCTCCCAGGCCCACTTGCCGCCCTTGGAGAGCGGCACCACATGGTCCACCGTCAGGTTGGTCCGCACGCCGCAGTACCTGGCGCGACCAGGGCGCGCCAGACTTTGAACGACACCCTGGCCACAGAGAGCGGCACCACATGGGGCACCGTCACACTGGCCCGCACGCCGCAGTACCTGGCGCGACCAGGGCACGCCAGACCTGTGGGACGTCCAACCCCCGCCAACCCCCCCAATCCCCGCCAACCCCCCAACCCCCAACCCCAACCCAGCACCCCCGCCCAGTGTTCGCGCGGGGCGCCGCGCCAGACGGGCCCGCACTACCATGCCGGGGCAGCAGGCAGATGCGTTGGCCACACACTGCGGCGTGCAGCTCGGCTGGCACGCTGGCACCACAACCAGCCCAAGCGCTGCTGCCAGCGACGACTCGGAATACGGCGGTCTGGCGCCCGTGCAGGCGACTGGGCTGGCAGGCGCGCGGGCGCACTGGCAGGTGCACTTGTCGCGCAGCATGATGTTGCGCCGCGACAGCGTCAGCCGCGCGGACATGGCCTCGCGCGCGCTGACGTACATGCGCACGCGCAGCACCGCCGGGATGAGGAACTGGTCGCTGGCCGAGCGCACGTAGGTGTCGTAGTACTCTGCGCGCGTGCAGAGCACTAGGGTAGGGCTGGGGCAGGGCACGCGCGCGCAGGGCACTATGGTAGGGCACACTCGCTCCGCGCATGGTGCTGTGGGAGCGCCGGGCGGGCCGCGCATGCGTGGCCCGTCTGCTCACGCCGTGCTTGCAGCGGGGGCGGCGCTCTACAGTCCATCTCAAGGACTCAGGAGCGGAAGTTGTGCAAGTCAGGCTAGACAACAGCAGCGCAGCCAATCGCATGAGCGCAGTGCGCACGCGCGGCCAGCAGGCGCACTGAGGCCGGTCACTGCGCATGGGCACAGAGCATGAACGTTGCGCGGGGCCTGACAGCTGCACGCCGATTTTGCTGCGCGCTGCGCGGGGGCGGGCGGCGCGATAGCGCGGCGCAGGTCGAGGCGCGCACCAAGCACGTCCACCTGCGCGCACAGCCCGGCCGCTCAGCCGCTCGGCCGGCGGTCGCGGCGGCGGAGTGAGCTGTGACCCCCCTCGCTGGGCCCGTTTGCCGCCGTGCGGACTTGACAAGGCTTCCCAGCATGGCCGCCCCCGCGCGCACACACGCTGGACCACTGCCCCTCACCTGCTCTGCCGCACTGCAGGCGCTTCGAGCGCGGCGGTCAGACAGGCGCGGCCAGGTGTTGCTCGAGGCGCGGTGACGGGCCGCGGGCGGGCCGCGCCTTGTCGAAGAGGTCGAGGCAGATCGCGCGCTGCCAGTTGACCACGTCGATCGGGCGGTAGCTCGAGTCCAGCACAAGCGCGCGGCAGCACGCGGCGTCATGCAGCGCGTTTGCGGCCGCGCGGTGCGCCGCGTCGCCGACCGGCGCCGTGCCGCCCAGCATCGCCTGACCGGGCGCGGCGGGCGGCGCCGCCGCGCGCGCGCCCGGCTGCGCGCCGGCCGCCGCCGCGGACGTTGCGACGCACCGCGCGGGCTCGGCGCGCGCCGGCAAGCAGCGCCCGGGGGCACGCCACCTGTGCGCACGCGGCCGGCCGCAGCTTAAAGCACAAAGCTTGGGGGAGGCCCAGGGCGGGCGGCGCGCGCTTGGGCCAAAGAGCGCCACCGTGTGCGTATGCGCGCCAGTGTGCCGCACGCGCGGAGCCGCGCCGCCTGCGTGCGCACGGGGGCCTCAACTCAAGGCCCTGGCTGGGGCGCGTGTGCCCGCACACGCCCGTGGCATGTCGTACACCGCGTTGGGCGTTCTGGGTGCTACGCGGCAAGCGGTCGCGCCCCTGGCAGCAGTGGCGCGTGCTGCACACGGCCCCGGGCGGGCCGGCTGCGGCTGCCGGTGCTGCATCACTGCACCAGGGCGTTGCATGACGTCCGCGCAGCGGTGGCACTGCAGCCGCGCGAGCTCTTCGCAATAGGCATGCCCAGCAAACTGTTGGCCGGACAGCAGGGCAGAGAACTGGCGCAGCTGCCCAGCCGACCAGCGCACGTAGCAGCGCGGCAAGCGCGGTGCATCAGTGCCCAGCGTCAAGTAACACGCGCAGGAGGATCAGCTCGCACGCCCGTGTGCACCGCTCGCGCTAGGTTGTTGCCCCGCCAGTGCCAGTTAACCAGCCCCGCACTAGCGCGCCAAGCAGCGCGCGGATGCGCGGGCGCCGCGGCTGCCTGTGCAGCGCTTGCGCCACAACCAGAATATGCTGCACCATCGTTCAAACCATGGTCACCCGCACTTCTTGGGATATGCCGCGGTGCGCTCAGGTGCGCGGCTGCAGCAGTGCCTGTCTGCTGGCAGCCTGCGCGCGATCAGGCGCGTGCGCACCAGGCGCCAACGCCGATGGGCGTCCCCACCATCGCCGTGCGCAGCCGGGACGTGCCCACCAGGCCTACTGGACGCATGTACGTCCCGGGATGTCCTCTTGCTCTGCCTCACCTGCCTGCCCCGATCGTGGAGAGGCTTGGACCCTACCAGGGCGGGGAGGACACAAAGCCAGCTGTCGGTGTCTGTTTGTGGCTTCACGAAGCCTCGCTTGTTGCACGAGGCAGTGTGTAGCACACGTGCAACATGCAACCGTGAGCCTGGCAGGGTAGAGCGCTCGCTCAACCGAAGTCAGCTGATCGCGCGGGAAAGTCGGACTTGTAATCGGAACGAAAGTTCAACCACCTCGTGCAACACCTGCGCAGCACGGCTGCCCTGTCAGTGGTGGCCCTTAGCCTGCTGGCGCCGCCTGTCCAGAGCGGCACAGTTGTACTTCCCAGCAAGGACGCCAGCGTGTGCCTCTCTCATCTGAAGTAGCCCCCAACGTGAGTTGCGGGGCTGGAACAGCTCGGCAGCCATCGCCTTTGGCAGCGCAGCAGGTAGCGCCTGGTGGGGGTCCCGGACGGGCACACGCTTCCAGCCAGCAGCCCGCGCTCTCGCCGGACGGGCTGGCGCGCAAGCGAGCTCCTGACAGGCCGCAACGGGTCCCGGAAGTACAACCTGCGCGCCGTCGCAGGCACCGTGCAACCGCCAGCGGGCTTGGACGGAGGCGAACCCCGGCCCGGCTGCGGCGCCAGGCGACCCTGAGGAGAGACCCCAGGCGCTGACGCCACCGCGGCGCGTTGTACCGGTTGGCCTTCGCCGCGCTCTACGGCTTGGTGTACGAGCAGAACACAGTTGGCACGAGCAACCTCACAAGCGCCATCTACTGTGCTGACACCGACACGATGAACTTCCTTGCAATCGACGCGGCGCATGCCTATGTGGCCTTCGCGCTGGCAGCCGCGACCCCGCCGGCTCCCTGGGACATCCGCGTTGCGCAGAACGCATCCGCCGCAAGCCTGACACTCAAGCCCGGCACGGTTGCGGCCCCGCGGCGGGTGGCGCTGCACGCTGCCCTGGACTGTTGCTGCCCGCGCTTACCCTGACGGCCATGCTGATGTTTGTCGACACGCTAGAGCCGCTGTCCCAGGGTGCGCCCACGCCGCCTGCACGTGCTGCCGCGCCTGCACCGCGCCTGCCACCCCGACTTGACTGCTTACGGCCATGCAGAGTACGCGCAGACCCTGCTGCCACTCTTTGGCATGACATATTTACACAAGTTGTAGAAGCGCTCAGCGAGTATAAGCTCGGAAACACTAGGCTAGCCTCTTGCAATCAAGATTCAGCGAAAATATGGCGCAGACAGTGGTACTGCCTGATGGCAAGAGCTTGGAGTTTGCTGTGACCGAGCGCAAGCCCGGGGCCAGCTCCGAAGCGGACCCTGTGGGTGTGATACTCATGCCGGGCGCCAGCGGGGACAGGGACAGCGGGCACCTGCCCGACACAGCACAGGCGCTTGCGGACGCGGGATTCACAACCTTGCGCTTCCATTTGCAGACATCCCTGGGCAAGCGCGCGGCGGCCTGTCGGGCGCTCCTGGAGCACGGCCGCGCGCAGATATGCCAGCGCTGGATACTGGCAGGTCACTCCATGGTGCGGGCCGATGGCATGTGAGCACAAAGGATGGTGGGCAATTTCTATTGGACAAGATGACAGGAAGCCGTGCAGGGCGGTCCTGCAGCCTACCGGCGTAGCGCTCCGCTGACGCGTTACTCCAAGCGTGCAGGGAGGTCGCGTGGCGAGCGAGGTCGCGTCGGGCGACCCGGATGTGCTGGCGTGCATCTTTTTCAGCTACCCGCTGCACCCCCCTGGCCAACAGGTGGAGCCTTATTGGCACATGGATAGGCTGCCTTTGGGCCCTGTGTATAAGCACTGCAGGTGGGCTGTGCTTGCGGGTGCCTGGCCCTGGGTTGTCACGTGGGGACGCTCTGGCGCGCACAGGGCGCAAGCCCTCGCTGAGCGCAGCCTCTGCTCGTCCAGCAAGCACAGTCCAGGCACTAAACGCGCCCTGGTTAGCCAGGCACACATGCACACGAACACACGTACAGTGGCCGAGAGCGCCTTGGCCGCGCGCAGGAGCGCCTGCGGGACACGCCGCTTGTTGAGCTGCATCAGCCGCTGCTGTTTGTGCGCGGCACGCGTGATAACTTTTGCGAGGAGGCGCACTTCAAGGCCGTCCGCGCGCGCCTGGCCTCGCCCCGCGTGGAGGTGGGTCGGGCGGTCATATGCCTGCAGCCTCACGTGCGAGCTGACATCTCTTCGTCATTCTGCTCTGTGTGAAGCATGTGAGCCGAAGGCAGTGTCCTGCACATTGTTGCTGCAGATGCCGTGCGCTGCACCGCTGCAGCTCCTGCACGGTCGATGTGCTCTTTCTAGGATAGATCTATCCTCGAAAGTATTTTACTATAGATGCGGCGTCCGTGCAGGTGCACACAGTGGACGGCGGGGACCACGGGCTCAAGGCGCGAGGCGGCAAGGCCGCGGCAGCCGAGGCACTCGTGCAGGCGCGCGCCGCGGCGGTGCGCTTCGCACGTGACGTGGCCGCCGGCAGCGACGGGGGCGATCAGGCCGCGGGCGCAGAGCCCGGCGCAGAGCCTGGCACGTCCGGCTCGGCGCACGAGCACAAACAGGAGGGGGACGGGCCCGCCGCTGCTGGCGAGCGCGCCGGGGGCGAGGCGGCGGAGCGGGACGACGGGCGCGAGGCCGGGCAGCCCGCTGGCAAGCGCAAGCGCGCCGCCGGCGCTGGCGCAGCGGCTGCGGCGCCGCCCGACAAGGAGGAGGAGGGACAGGCGGCGAGCGGCGCGCAAAAGCGATCCGCGGCCGGAGGCGCCGCCGGCGCAGCTGGGGCCGGGCGGGGCCGCGCGAGTGGCAAGCCTGCGAGAGGCAAGGCGCAGGCGGCACGAGGCAAGGCCGCAAAGAGCGCCGCGGCAGGTGCGCCGCAGCCGAAGCGGGCGCGGCCTTCGGGTAGGGCGGCCGCGGGCTAGCCTGAGCCGGGCCGGGCGCACGCGGCGCACGGCGGCGCAGTAGACGGCCGCGCGGCGTGCTCCGGGCGACGCGCGGCCGGCGGAAGGGCGTGGACGTGCGCTGTCTGCCAGTGGCGGCACGGCGGCAGCGGCGGCGGCGGCTTGAGGCAGGGCAGCAGGCAATGTCGCGGCGGCATGTCCGGCGGGCGTGCTGCACACCCGGCTGCTCATGGCCGCATGCGTGCGAGGCTGTTTGGGTGCCTACCATGCCGTGACACCACAGTGGCAATTTTGGATGTGTTGGCGCGAAGCTGTATATATGCATTCGGGTATGGAGTGGCACAGTATGACAAAGTGTCATGCGGCACAGCAGCGTGAATGTAAATTACGTACTTAACAATAGTCTTTCTTATCACTCTTGCGTTGTGCGATGTACACTGCTACATGATGACACCAAGCAAACGGTGGCTCATTGCCAATGTCACTCTCTCCACACTTGCTTAGCTCACTTGCAAACACATCTCATACGACGAATGAGAGAGCAAGCAGCCATTCAAGCTAGCAGAGGCCTAAGCCGCATGCGCTGGGCGGGCCTGCGTTGGCATGCATTAAGAATTGCTGGAGGAACACCCAGGGCTTCTCCTTATCAAAACAGGCGCCTCTGAGCACCAGGCCGTCCGAGGTCACGTCCAAGCAAAGCCACAACATGTGCAGGCCGCAGAGGACCTCATCAACGGGTCGCCAGGCAGCCGAACCTTTCAGCACAGCCATGCAGCACCAGAGCGGCCGTCGGCAAGGGGCGCTGCTGAGAGCTGCTCGCCGCATAGACGGTGGCCTATTGCGTCGAGCTCACCGCGTCCTCGTCCTTGTCCCAGTCAGCCCAGTCACGCGCCGCGCGCGCCTCTGCCCGTGGCGGCGTGCCTGCCGCGCGACACGCAAGACGTTGCGCCGAGGCGCAATCTCAGGCCCCTCAAGCGCCCGCACCCTGCCACCCTGCCTATCCCTGTCTGAAGCTTGCCAAAAGCGCTCTAGGGCACATGACGGTCTGCGTTTTGCGTGCACACACTGCCCTGCCATAGGATACGCGTCTGTGCGCCCCGCAAGGCTGGCCGCGACTTCAGAGGAGGCAATAACAAGAGGATCAGGCTGAGAGCAGTAGGAACAGTGCATCGCTGTCATGCACGCGCCGGCTCCATGTGCTATGAGCCTGTCGCGTGCCCTGCGATGCGAAACGGTCGAGCACCACACGTTCCCACCATGCAACACACTCCTGCACAAATAGGGCTGCTTCATGTTCGTCCCATCTGCAGGTGACAGCACACGCCCCGCAGCCCCAGCGCCCTTCCCGCACCTGGCCTGAAGGCGGCCGGCTCGGCTCGCCCGCCTGCGGCGGCGGCCGTCTCGGCTCGCTCGCCTGCGGCGGCGGCGCCCTGGTCGGCCGCACCGGCAGCGGCCAACGCCCTCTCCAGCGGCCCTGCGCAGATGCTTATAGGGTAAGGGCATAGGGTAGGTCATGCTGCGCTTATGCAGGCTGCCTCACGACGCGAAGCAGTGCACCCTGCTCCTACCTTCGAGCGGACAGCGGTGTTCTCATCGCTGACCCCTGAGACAGTCAACTCGAGCCACGCGCGCGCGCCTGCGGCGTTTGGGGTGCTAGGCGAGCAGCCGCGCTGCAGCCACCGCGCGGCCGACAGTCTCGCAGCACACCCTGCACGGGCTTGCGGCCCAGCAGCAGCGCACACGCCTTCGTCACTCTAGCAAGCCTGCGTGCCCGACGCTGTCCGCAGCAGCCCCGCGCGCCTGGCTCCGCCGCCGCGGCTGGTCGAGCCGGCCCGCCCGCATCCGCGGACGCGCCCAACGTCGGGCTCCGCAGCAGCCCCTCCAGCAGGGCCGCGCGCTTGGCGTCGCGCTGCGCCTGGTACGCCGCCGCGTCCGGCGCCGGGCTGGGCGCGGACGCGCGCTGCCAGGCGCTGATCGGCACGACGACCACCTGCGTCCGGCAGCGCCAGGGTAGGGTTACTTAGGGTTAACACGACCGCCGCCGCACCCTGCTCCAGCGTCGACGCCGCCCACCGCGGCTTGCAAGCCACAGTGGTGGCGCACGCGTGCGAGACTCAGCGCTCCCGGGCAGCCTGCACGGCCGCGGACGCCCGACGCGCTGACGCTGACAGCGCGGCGCACCCGGTACCCCGCGGCGGCCAGCAGCCGCTGCGTCGCGCGCAGCGTGCCCGTCGGCCGCCCGAGGCCGTCGCCGTCGTAAGCGCAGCGCGAGAACATCGCATCCTCGGCCAGCACGAACGCGAGCTGCCCGCGGCCGTCCGGGCCGGCCGCGACGACGTTCGCGCTCAGCGCGCCGCCCCACACGGGCACCCCCTGCCGCACGTCCCGCAGGCCCAGCTCCGCCAGCATGCCGGCCACCTGCGCGCGCGCGTGGCGTCGGCGGCACGCTCTTGGCGCAGGGCCTGCCTGCGCTGCTGCCGAGCATGCTGGCCACTTGCATGCGCGCGCGGCATCGGCGACACGCCCTTCGCGGAGGGTCTGCCTGCGCTGCTACCAGCGCACAAGCACCGGCGCCCGCTCGCTTCACCAAGCTCGAGGATGTGCGGGCCTGAGGAGCACTGCAGTGCGAGCAGAGACATGCCCCAGAAAGTGCTCTGTCTCCGTGCGCTGGCTGCATGCTCGCTGCATCATTAAGATAGCATGCCGCGGCGCAGCCGTGAACAGGCGGGCAGGCAGCAACACTAGCTGCCAAGCGCAGCTGCATCGGCCCCGGCAGCACACGCGCACCGCATCGCGCATGCCCCACGGCGGCAGCTGATTTGGCACTTTGGCCTCCAGCGCGGCCACGGCAAACACCTCCGGCGGCAGCACGTGCGCGGCGCCGGCCGCGGCCGGGCTGCCCGCCACCAGGCTCGCCAGCGTCGCGGCCTGGCCGCATCGCAGCAGCCGCGCGCGTCAGCGGCCATGCACGTGCCACCATGACCATGCAAATCCGCTCGGCGTGCTGTGTGTAGTGCACGACATGCATGAAGCGGCCGGCACCGACTACACCGAGTGCCGCGCATGCGCAGGCCCTGAGCGCCCCACTGACCCCCTGTCCGAGCTCGCTTGCGTCGGAGGCCGCCTCAATAAAACACCGGCGGGTTTTTGGGCGGCGGCCAATCTCCCACCGGCCCCGGACCTGACGCTGTGTTCATTAATGATCCCCTGCGAGGCGCGCTTGGGCGGCTGACAGATGGCCACAGCAGGCACTGCAGACAGGCCCATTCACGCGGAGCCATGTAGACATGCGTCGGCAGGCGACACTCTCCGCACATGTGCCGCAGCGCCCGCCCGCCGTACACGCCCCTGCAGGGCCCGGCTGCGCTGCGCCGGGGTGGCCCGCGCGGCCGGGCTCGCGCCGCGCGCAAGCAGGCCCCAGGCCCGCCGACGCTCCCGGCGCGCCCCGAGCCCGACCCGAACCCTAGCTCTGACATGCCCGCACCCTGAGCACGTCCACGCCGCTGCCGTGCAGCAGGTCCGCGCTCAGCAGCACCTCGCGGCGCGTCACATCCTGCAGCAGCGCGCGGCACTGCGCCGCGGGCAGGTGGCCGAGCGTCGCGGCGGCAAGCAGGAATGGGACGATGTACGGCCGCCGCGTCGGCTGGCCCAGCTCCGCGCACTGCTGCTGGAAGCGCGCCTGCGCGCGCGCCGCGCACCGCCCTGCTCGTCGGCGGGCGGGCGCAGGTGTACGGCACAGGCAGGATGCATCGAGCAGGGGTGCGCCGCCGCGCGCAGCACCGCAGGGCCCTCACGCTGCGCCGTGCGGGGGGCTGCACGGAGCCTGGTGCCGCAAGAAGCGTGCGCGCGCAACCCACTCACCGCACGGCTTGCAACACTGCGGGTCTGAGGCCGTGACGTGGCACCGTCTGCCCAGCTTCACATGGCCATCTGTGACAATGCATGCGAAGCGTGGTGTGCAAGCGTCCCACCCGTGAGCCCTGCAGGATGCATGCGGAAGGTAAATCCGAGTGTTCCACCACAAGCCCTGCCTGTGGGCTCGGCCCCACCATGAGCGGCGCGGCCTGCTCGCGCGTGAGCGGGTAGCCCATGGTCGCCAGGCTGCGCATGATGTCGGTCAGCATGCGGAGGTTGACCTCTTCGCGCTGCGCCAGCTGCCCGGCCTGCGCAGGCCAGCAGCGCGATAATGGGAGCCCGTGGAGGGTCGGCCGGCGGGAGCGCGCCGGCGCGCGTTTGCACGGGTGCCAGCCACGAGCGCAGCCGGGCGACCCTAGCTCCCCCCCTGCCTGGAAGCACAGCCGGGCAACCTAGCTGCCTCCCCTGCCTGCAAGCACAGCCAGGCAGTCCCAGCTGCCTCCCCTGCCCGCACGCATGGCTGCGAGGCAGCGTGCTGAGCGGAGGCGCTGCGTTGGGGCCCACAGGCTGGGATGCCGAGGCTGCAGGGCGCGCAGGGGAGGCAGCTCGCCGCACGCAACACAGGTCATGCCGCCCCGGGCGGCCACGACAGCGCCCTAGCGCGCCGACAGGGGCTCGCTGCCCACGGCATCCCAGCCGCGCGTGCCCGAGCACGCCCCGCGCGCACCCGGACAACCGCCGCGCCCAGTAGCCTCTTGTCGTAGATCCTGTGCAGGGTCAGCCCGTACAGCAGCGCGCATACCGCCTGCCACGCGGCGCCGCCACTGAGCCCCAACCCTAATCACCATCCTCGCTCTCAGGCCTGAGCGGTGCTGGCGGCGGTACGGCCTTGTGTGAGTGCTGCCATGCAGTATTGCAGCACTGCGCAGGCACTCTTCTAGTTCATCCTTCCTGCTCTGAGTGGAGCAGGCAAGCCAGGGCCGCACCGCGCCGCCAAAGCCCGCAATGCCCGTCACGACCTGTTTCAAGAGCTGCCGCGGGGGCAGCATCTGCGCGTGGCCCATGTGGCGGATGTGCAGCGCGGTGTAGATCAGCTTCCCGGACCACAGTATCTGCGACGTCCGGACCTGCCGCAATCCGGGCCCGCCGGGCTCAGCGCCTCGTGCGCGCTCGGCGCGCGGCGAAAGGTGAAGTACCGCACAAGAAGTCCCCATGTCGTCCGTTTGCTCGCCTGTTGAAAGCTGCCAGCATGATGTAAGTTGGTGCCAGATGAGGGTGTAGTGCGACAGCACATGCTTTACCCTGTCGCGTGCAGCAGAGGAGGCATAGCTGGCAGTGGGAGGGCTGGCATCCACACTAAACAGCAGCATAAGCTGGCAGGCGGCCGGCTGCAAAAGCAAGCCTCGCTTTTGCCCGCAACGCCGCCCGCCCCCTCTCATGCAAGGGCCTGACACCACCGGCGGCTGCGGCAGCTCGGCAGCTGCCCCCTGCATGACGCTACACACTGAAAAGTAGCACCAAAATATAGCTAGCAGAGCGGCGGGCGCCTCGCGCGCCTTTTCTGTCAGCTGCGCGAACACCTCGGCGACCTCGGGGTGGCGCTGCACATCGAACTTCAGGCCGCAGGCCATGTGCACCGCCAGGAACATGGTCATGTCGCGGACGCCCTCGCGCGCGCGGCGCGCGGCGGCGACGTACGCGCCCGGCGCCAGCCGCTCCCCAAGCTGCTGCATCATCACCAGGTAGTTGGCCAGCTCCTGCACGGTCCAGCTCTCCCCCGATCTGCTTCATGCTTCATGCAGGCTGGGTTAGGGTAGGGTAACTTAGCCTAGTCATACCCTATGCAGGTCGTCTCAACAGCACACCTATGTACGCACGGACATCACGCCCCCACGCCCGCACCAACGTCCGAACCAGCCGTGTTGGAAACTTGACAGTGGTCACTGGTGGGTCTGCAGCAACGGTGCCATGCATGCGCAGCACCACGCGAACAGCTCGACTCCCATATATAGCAAGGTGCCAGAGGATACCCGCACGGCGCGGTCCTGGAAGGGCACACACAGCAGCAAGGTAGGATTTGGTCTGCACGGACCGTGTACACGCCTCCGAGCCGCCTCAGGACGCAGGCGAAGCCGGCAAGCACACCCCGCGCACCCCATGGTTGCTGTGCGGCACCCGCCAAGCGGGCGCCGCGCACCTCGTGGTTGCTGTGCGGCATGCGCTGCTGCGCGGCGCGCTTGACCACCTCCAGCGCCGCCTCCACCTCCGGCGGCCGCGGCTCCGGGAGCACAACCACGTCATTCCAGTCCTGCGCGGGTGTGACTGCGGCGGCTAGGATTGTAGGGTTCGCAGCGGCGGCGTCGCAGCACCCCTTGTGCTTGAGAAGAGGCGCGCTGCGTACTCGATCCTGCCGCGCACCTCTGCGGCACGCTGCCGGCAGTGTGGGGGCAGCTCGCACGAGCCTGCCCGTGCCCGCGCCAAAGCGAACAAGCCGGCTCTGCAGGGGCGCCTAGGGCACATGGGGTGATGGCCGCGACCCCATACCCTACCCTACCCTAAAACATATGACTAGGGGCGCACAATACCCGCGAGATGGGCACGCAGCAGGCACGCCGCCGCCGTGGCCAAGTACTCCAGCGGCAGCAGCGGCGCGAGGTGCGCGAGCACGCGCGGCAGGTCCGCCTGCAGCTGCTCCACGTCTGCGTCAATGCCGTGCCGGCGCGCGAGTTTGAGCTGCGGCGCGCCGCGGCCGGGCTTGTACAGGGCATCCAGCAGCCGCCACTGCGATTGCAGCGCCTTATCGTTGTGGCGCCGCGGCGCCGTGAGCAGCAGCAGCCACACCGGCGCCGCCGGGATCTGCAGCGCGGCCTCCTGCGCCGCGCGCGCGCCCCGCGTCAGTCGCGCGAGCTTCGCACGCAGCCGCGCTGCTGCAGCCGCCACCGCAGATGCACTGCAGACGCGGCGCGCAGCACGCCAGGGTCGCTGTCCGGTCTTTGCACATGCCTCCAGCTGGAGGGTGCGGTCATGGCACCCGCCTCCAGCTGGTGGTGCAGCCTCAGCTTGCCAAGGTCGGCAACAGCAGAGCCCGGCACGCAGAGAGCTGCCTGGTCAGCGCAGCGACCCGCGCGCCAGGCACTGCCGCAGCGGCCATACACCGGCCAGTTGCGGGCGGTCCACAGGGCAGCGCGGCGCGTGTGCGCCTGCAGCTCACCGAGGGGGCGCCAGCCTCCTCGTATATGGCCTCCCGCCTTGCATGGGCCTCCTCCTCAACGTCGTATAGCTCCACACCCAGTCCGCTGTCGGCCTGGCACGCACACCTCTGCTCAGCAAGCGGAGGGCCCGTCAGAGCTGGAGCAGCGGCAGGCAGGGACGCCTGACCAAGCCCTGGAAAGCATGACGCTGCGAAAGGTCCCACTGGCGGCGTCAGGCGGGCAAGGCGGGCTGTCGCGGCGTGCCGCCCCTGGCGTGTTGCCCCAGCAAGGCGCTAGACCAGTGGCGCAAGCGGCAGCAGGCCGGAGTGTGCAGGTGAGACCCGGGCAAGCACACACAAGCCTGGACCAACCTGCGCTTCAAAGGCGCTGTCGGCCACGTCAGGCGTGTCATAGGAGCCTCGTATCGCAAACGCTCGTGTCTGTGCGATGGGCTGCAGGCTCGCCGTGCCCTGCCAGACCCGCCACGGCTGCGGGCCTTGCTGCAGGAGGCCACACTGCGCGCCAGCACACAGCGCAGTGCTTATTGCCGAAGCTGATGTTAGCGTAACTACTTGTTATGCAGGACATACAAACTAGTAAGGAAATATACAGGAAAGTCGCTGCCCATATCTCACTGTACTAGACAAGCAAGGCACGTCTGTGATGCAAGCAGGTGGCGGCACGCACCTCGGCAGCCACGCAATAAAGCTGCTTCAAAGACCGCAGGCCGCGCCGCAGCATCTGTGCGCCCGGGCAGCGCGACACGGTCCAGGTGCAGCCTGCACCATCAATGCTGCACACATGCTGTGCCGAAGCCAACAAGACGGCGCGAAGGCTGCATGCAGTAGCAGTCCCCACTGGCCCGCCTCCTGACACAGACTTGGGCCTTGAGCTCTCTACAGCCTCGCCTTGCCCAGACTTCGCTGGCGTGGAGGGAGGGTAGCGAAGCCCTCAGCACCATGTCTGCCAAAAAAGAAGGAAAAAATAAGCCGTTTGAAAACCGTGACCAAAGGATGGCCGTTGCTGGAGTGCTATCGTTGTCTTGCATAGACAGTCACACATGCACCATCCAGTGCCGGAAACAGCGCAGCAGCATCAGCAGGCGATGCAGGCGCAGTCCGGTGCGTGCCTGCTTTTTGCGTCACGTCCAATAGCAACGTTGCAGTTCAGTTGCTGTAGCTGCAGGCAGGCGGGCCAGTGCTGAGCTTGAGGTTGGCATTGTTAGTCTGCACAGGTTGCGCTGCTGAGGAACTCAGGCGGTGTGGATCCCGCGGATGATGCGGCACCGCCTGACCAGGCGCGCGCGCCCTTGCGTTTGGTCGGCGCCCCGTGCCCTGCCCTACAGGAGCCCTACGCGTCACGCGCGGCACTTGGACAGGTGGTCACCTTCTTCACCGCGGACGGCGTCGTGCGGCTCCCGAGCTTCGGGCGACGGCGCTCGACGCAGGTGCACTCAGACACCGTGGTAGCCGAGCGCCCTGCAGTGCCTGTCTGCCAGCGCCCAGAGCGGAAGCAACTCACCCTCCGTCTGCTGCAGGCGCTCGACGCAGGTGCACACGGGCACCGGGGTGGCCGGGCACCCTGGAGGGCATGTTTGCCAGCGCCGAGAGCAGAGGCGACTCACCCTCCGTCTGCTGCAGGCGTGGCTCCGGCGGCGCTTGGAGAACAGGCAGCCGCTGCCGACCTGGCAGGAGCAGGGCCTGTGCTTGGGGGCGACCTTCCTGGTGCAGGCGCGCCCCACGCTCCGCTCCTCGCAAGTATGGGACCCGCTCTTGCAAGCACTGGGCAGCCCGCTCCGCATGTGCAGGCCTGCTGTTGAGCACCCTCCCTCCACATGGCCTGGGCCCCTGCATGCCTGGGTGTGCTGCCCTGCGCACGCACAGCAAGGCAGGACCCAGGGACATACCCAGAGTGCGCCGTCCCGCGTGCAGGCGCCTGCGCGCCGTATGCGCAGCGCCGCCAGCGCCTGCCGTACAGGCACACACACAGTGCCTGGCGCGCCCGCATGGCGAGCGCCTGCATGGCGCGCCGCGCACCGCCCCGCCTGCCTCAGGCTGGGGCGCGCGCGGAGTGCAGGCGACCAACGGCCTCGACCCCACGCGCTGCCTGCACGTGCTGGCCTGATATGCGCCTGCCTCAGGCCGGGGCGCGCAGCGCGCAGGCGACCAACGGCCTGGACCCCACGCGCCGCCTGCACGTGCTGGGCTACTGCCGCTGCGTGGCGAGCCTGTCGGAGGTGGTGGAGGCGGCGGTGCTGGATCGCGGCGGCGAGGTCTTCCGGCAGGACCTGCGCGTGCAGAGGCGCGCCCGCGGCGCTGCCGCAGCCGCCTGCTGGGTAGGGTAGCGTAGGTTTTGCCACCAAGCAGGTGCTGGACCGCGGCGGCAAGGTCTTCCGGCAGGACCTGCGCGTGCAGAGGCGCGCCCGCCGCGCTGCTGCAGACTCTTGCAGGGCGGTGCTGTGCTGGGTAGGGTAGGTTTTGCCAACCAAGCAGGTGCTGGACCGCGTCGGCGAGGAGTTCCGGCAGGACCTGCGCGTGCAGTGGCGCGCCCGCGGCGCTGCCGTAGCGAATCACAGCCGCATATCAGCCGACTATGGCTGTAATCAGATCAGAGCGGGCGGTGCTGCGCACGGCGCGGGTTGCGCGGGTCGCTGGCCTGGAGTGCTGAGGCGCGGCGGGGAGGCAACGGTGAGGGACCTGACCTGTGTGCGCGGAGCTAAGTTACCTGCGTGTGCGGAGCTAAGTTAGAAGCCCAGGCATCCTGCCGTGAGGCTGAGAGGATTTGCGCACGCCCCTGTCAGGGCCTCATGGGCGCTTGACCCAACTTGCAGCCCAGCTCTGGTCCGCAGGCAGGCACCCTGCCTGGCAAAGGGTCGGCAGGCACTGCTCTTGGCGGCTCCGCGCAGGCTCGCTTCCTCCCCTCCGAATGCCTGGTGTTGTAGGCTCGGCCCTGCTAGAGCGTGGCGGAGGGGGCCCGCCTGTGTGGACATGCAAAGCATGCGGGCTTCTTTTCCTGGGCAGGTGTGCGGGGTCTGCAAGTTTGGCGCGTGCGCCGGCCGTCCACCTGTGTTGCAAGTGGCGCGGCCCGGCCGCCGAGGCGCACTGAGGCGCGCGCGGCCGGCGCGCGCGCGCAGCGACCTGCACCAGAGCCTGCGCATGACGGTGGCCATCCCGCTGCTCAACGGCGTGCCGCCCGAGAGCGAGTTCCTGCGGTGCGCGCCCGCAGCCCTGCGCCTGCTGCCAGACTTGTTTGCATGCCGCGGCTGCTCGGCACGGCCGGCGCGCACCCCGCACGCCCCGCGCCCCTGCAGCAGCTCATGGGCCCTGCTGCGCCAGGTCCGCCATTGCCACGGGCGGCGGCTTTGTGGAGAAGGTCGCGACAGTGTGGAACTTCTACTGAGAGCCGCCCGTAAGCAGCCTAGTGTTGGCTTATATACAGTTGTAATTCATTCCTTCCAGGGCCCGCGGCGCGTCTGTCGGGCGATGTAGCAACGCGTGTATTTTACTGTGAAAGTCTGAGGTGGGCATGCGCATAAAGCTGGGTAGATCAGACGTTGAGTAATAAACAGAACTTGGATGGCAGAATGAGAATGACAGCCATGTATATCAGCCATGTTTGGCTACGAATCAAGAGTGAGAGGAGGGTTTGAAGGGCAAGCTTGGCGTGGCTGCCCTGGTTGCTGAGGGAGCAAACACCGTCAAAGTGCATTGTGCTGAGCCTTGTGGTTACAAGAGTGTCTCTACCGCCTGTGTGTAAGAAAGCACTGGTTATGACTGGCTGGCCCCACCGGAATAAAACCTCCTTTTAGAGTCTAGCAGTGGGCCTCTACCGTGGCCCGCTGGTGCCTGGGTTTGAAGCAGGGCTGCAGTGCCAGCGCTGCTGCAGGCGCGCCGCGTAGGCCCAGCCTGCAGCGGCTGGGCAAGCCCCGCCGTGGCGGTCGCACTCCAGCGTCTGGCGGCGCAGCTGTGACCGTTTGCGGCCGGCGCCGGCTGCGCGTGCGCGGATGACTGGCGTGGTGCTCAAAGAGAGTAACTGGGACGACAAGTTTCCAGCTGGGCTGCGAGTGCTGGTGGTAGATGATGATCCACTCTGCCTCAAGGTGGTGGAGCACATGCTGAAGCGCTGCAAGTACGCGGGTGCGGGCCCCTGGGCGGCAGCTCGAAGCCGAGGGCGTGCGTAGAGAACCCCCTCGACTGGCGACGATGCTTTTCCGGCTCGCTGCCGGCGTGGCCCGGCACTGCATGTTGCTGCCGAGCTGCTGCTGCCTGTGGCGCACACTGGCACTGCACTGACGCTGGCTTACCGGGGCGGCCCAGTGACGACCTGCCCCAATGGCCTCGCTGCCCTGGACAAACTCCGGGACCGCTCAGACCACTTCGACCTGGTGCTGTCAGACGTGTACATGCCAGGCGCGTACCCAGCACTCGCACGCGCTGCCTATCTGGAGGCCTTGTGCAGGCGGAGCGGATTGCACGCGCGGCACGTTGCTAATGCGTCGCGCGCGCCGCAGACATGGACGGCTTCAAGCTCCTGGAGCACATTGGTCTGGAGCTGGGGTTGCCGGTCATAAGTGCGCCCCTGCCGGGGCTGCCTGCACTCTTATCTTGGGAGTCATGCAAGCACGCGTCACCGCATGCGGCCGGCCTCCCGGCTGCTGCCGCTCCGCAACAGCGCGCCTTGCTGGACGTGCTCTTGCGCTGCGCTGCTTTCCTCGCTGACCAGCGTGTGTTTGTGCGTGCCGCTGCGTCGGGGGCTTTGGCGACTGTGCGCAGTGCTGACCCGGGCCTGCGCGCGCCGCGCAGTGATGTCCTCGAACGGCGAGGAGAATGTGGTCTTCCAGGGCGTCACGCACGGCGCCGTGGACTTCCTAATAAAGCCCGTGCGGCAGGAGGAGTTGCGCAACGTCTGGCAGCACGTCGTTCGACGCAAGCTGCAGGCGCGTGGTTCACACACAGCGCCGACAGTTTGGCAGGGCTGGACCGTCTGTGAAGACGGCATCCTTGCGGCCTTGCCGCCAACAAGTTGAGCTGACATGCCCATCGCGCATGGCGGCTTTGTGCACAACTGGAACACGTCGAGAGCGCGTGTGCCGCCGGGCAGGCTGTGCGCCGTGGCTGGCTGTGCTCACCCCCAAGGTGGCCGCGCAGGGCTCTGGGCACTCGCAGGACTTGAAGGAGGCATCCGACGAGGAAGTGAACGATGATAAGCGCTCGAGCGGCGAGAAGAAGCGGAAAGAGGCGCGGCCCACGCCCTGGGCCCTGGGGTATCACCACACACAGCTGCGGGTGTGCGAGCATGCGCTTCAAGGTCATGGGCTCAGACCTGCACGCGTGTGACGCCGTCCTGCGCGTGACCGCCCCTTGGTGCTGGGATGGAATTTATCTTCTACACTGCGTGCTCTGTCTTTTTCAGTGACTTTTTCGTTGACCCACCCCGTGGGACGCGCAGCGGCGAGACAGCGACGATACGGGCGCGGCGAAGAAGCCGCGCGTGGTGTGGTCGGCGGAGATGCACCAGCAGTTCGTGGAGGCGGTGGAGCGGCTGGGCGTGGACAGTGCGGGGCCCGCGCGCCCTGTCGCACCCCCTGTGTCTATGAGCTGGAGACAAGGCTGCTCGGCCGTGCACTGTCACAGCCCGTGTGTCTGCGAGCTGGAGATGTGGCGGCGGACTACCTGAGCTGCTTATGACACCTGCTTATGGCACCCTGCACCACGATGCCCTGCCGCGCAGGGTGCCTGCTCGTAGTGGCGCGCGATTCCTGTGTGCGCGCGCGCCTGTGACGTTGCTGTGCCTCGCTCTACACCTCGCTCTACGCCTGACACCTTTCGTTCCGGTGCGGCAGAGGCTGTCCCGAAGCGCATCCTGGACGCGATGAACGTGGAGGGCCTGACGCGGGAAAACGTCGCCAGCCACCTGCAGGCGCGGCCGCCAGCCTCTAAGCGCTGCGCTCCTTGCAACCGGCTGTGCTGTAGGCGCCGCTGCTTGCCTTGGGGGCTGCCCTCGACCAGGAGGGTTCACACCAGCAGCCTGACTGCACCGTTCTGGAGGCCAGGGCATGGTCAGAGGCATAGGGACGTCCGGCGAGGGCCGTGTTTGCAAAGGTTATTGGCAAGCCTGACGTATGGTATCCTGCGCCGCGCAGAAGTATCGCCAGGGCTTGGCTAAGATCCAGGTCATGGGCGGCGCGGCGGGGCGCGGCGGGCGCGCGAGCAGCCGCTGCGCGGCGTACCCGGCCATGATGGGCGGCGCGGGCGCGCCGGCCATCGACCCCACGCTCGCCGCGCAGCTGGCCACGCCAGTCGGGCAGCGCGAGTACCTGAACTGCCAGCTGCAGCAGGTGCGGCGCCCCGGGCGTACGGGACCTGCCTGCCGGGTTTGGGTTAGGGCAACAGGAGTGCACCAAGGGTGCCAGGAAGGTATGATTGCCGCTGCTCAAGTCATTTGTGTGACTGAGAAACCTGCTGCCGTCATCCCAATCCCGGCCGCAAACGCCGCTTCGGCATACCAGCCAGGCGCAGCTTTCGCCGCTGGTGTCGCCCTGTGTTGTGCGTGTGGCAGCTTGTGAAGGCGTGCATGTCTGTCACGCCTCAAGGGAGGTCGGGCTGCGCGGCTCGGCAAGGTGGCCGCTGGCGGGGAAGCAGCCACCAGGAGGCACGGCGTGTCGCCACGCGGTGGGACCGCCGCGCTGCTGAGCGCCGCCCCGCGCGCGCAGTTACAGATGAATGGTATGAACGGCGTGCCGCCCGGGCTCGCCGTGCTGGGCCTGCCGGGCGGCGTCGGCGCGCCCTCGCACCACCTGGGCGGCCTGCAGGCCGGCCTGGCGGGCGGCCTGGCGGGCGGCGCCGGGCCCACGGTCGGCCTGCCACCCGGCACCGTGGCGCTGTCCGCCAAGTGCGCGCCCGGGCCGGGCGTGCTCGGTGGCGGCGGCGGCATGGGCGGCAGCGGCATGGGCGGCAGCGGCATGGGCGGCGGCGGCATGGGCGGCGGCGTGGGCGGCGGCATGGGCGGCGGCATGGGCGGCGGCCAGCACTTTGGGCCAGTGCCCATGGGTGCAGGCGTGCCCCGCCCGCCGCGCAGCACGCGCTGCTGCTGTGCCAGAGCAGGGAGGCGTCGGTAGGAAAGCAGCTTGTGGGTTGGGTGCGGTGGGTTTTGCGCTGGTGTGCGGTGCTGGCAGAGACGCGCTCGGCCTTGCGCTTGACCTTTCGGCAAAGGCTGGCTGTGTTGGTGCAGTTTGTGGGCAACGTATCGCCCGTGCACTGAGGGAGGATGCAGAGCTGTGGCGGCACGGCGCGGCCTCTTGAGTGCGGGAGCGCCGCGTCGAGGGCACTGACGCGGCGTGCGCCTGGGACACCTGTGGCAGGCTGTCCCGGTGCACGCGGTCAATGTTGGGCATGCTTGTTCTGTGAGGCTGCGCGTCGTGGGCCGCAGCGCCAAGTCGTGGGCGTGCGCCAGCATTGTCGCGAAGCGTTGCGCGGCTGGTGGCGGCGCAGGCGCGGGGAGCTTGGGCGACGCGGCTGACGCTCTGGTGATGTACGGGAATCCGCAGAGCTATCCTCCGGCTGCGCCCATGCAGGCACGTGCTCGGCTGCTCTCTTCCTGCATGTCTGTGCGACGGCCCGCAGCCAAGCATTGGTGGGGATCGGCATGGCCTGCACCGGCGTTCTGAAGTACGCGGCATGGCCTGGTCTGGATGCCAACATGCACGCTCGTGCCTTGCCAGGTTTGTGATAGGAAGGCAGTGGGCATGGGGTCCCTTATTGTTCCTTAGAAGGTTGCGCTTGGTGGTGGGAAGTTTGCGAGGCTGGAGAAACTAGAGGTTGAGATTGGATAGGGCACGGGCTCGAGCCCGCGCCCTGTCGCTGCTGTGGCGCTCCGGACCAAGTCAACGCGGCGTACGTGCGCAGGCGCGCGCGGGCGAGCTGGCGTTTGGGCCGGACCATGATGTAGGCGACCTGCTGCAGTTCCCGGCGCCGCCGCTGCTGCCGCTGGACCACGGCGCACCGCAGCCGGGCCTGGGCGGCGCGCACCTGGGCGGCGGGCACTTTGGCGGCGGGCACTTGGGCGGCGGGCACCTGGGCGCTGGTGGGCATCTGGGCGGGCCCGCGAGCGGCCATGCCGGGCTGGACGCGGGCGGCGGCGGCGGCCTGCCGCACGCGCTGGAGGTGAAGAGCGAGGGCATGGACGCGATGCTGGAGATGTTCCTGCGGGTGCGGGCGCCCGCGGGGCCTGGCGCAAGGATAGGGTTAGGGTTAGGTCCGTTCTTCAATTTTACGAGTCGCGCGTGTATGCAGGCGCTGCAGCAGAGAGTGCTGCAGTGCGCAGGGCCTGGCGCGTGTCTGTGGTGGTGCCGCGCGAGCGCGTGCCTGCGCGCACCCTGAAGTGTGTGCGCGCGCTGCGCGGCTCTGCTGACCAGCGAGGCGCTGCCGGCTGTTTTGGCTAGTCAGTATGGTGTTATCAGTGGCATGATGCAGAGGTTGGTCTGGCCGAGTTGCTGCTAGCTGTGCGCGGCCCTGCCTGCAGCGCCCAAGCCGTTGCCCATGCGCATGCGATTGGTCACTGTCTGACGTGTGGTGGCCGCTGCGCAGGAATGAGCGCGCGTGCGTGCGCCGGCAGCGCAGCCTGGCAGCGTGGCGCCTGGGTGCGATGCGTGCAGCCCGGACGGCTCGGGACATGACAGGGGCGTGTCCCAGCCGCTGCGGGCTGCCACCAGGGCCATGGGCTTGGGTCTTCACCAGGGCTATGGGCCTGGGCCTCCACCAGGGCCTCCGGGGTTGGGCTGCGCGGCGCACCCCGCTGTACCTGAGTGTCTCTGCACAGCGCCCTGGCAAGCGGCGGCCATCCGCAGTCCCGGGGCAAGCAGTGCGTAGCCTGGTGTGCGTGGGGAATAGAGGGCTCTCCTGACAGCAATGTGAGCAGGATGTTAACAGAGGTTGGGGTAGGGGTGCAGCGCTAAGTGGAGCCGTGGCAGGCCGGCGGGGTCAGGACGTGTGCTGCTGGCCGCCGGTTGTACGACCTGGCCTGCTGCTGCGCAGCGCCAGCGGCCCAGGCTGCCTTCTGGCAGGCTCAGCATCAGCAGCCGGGATGCCTGCACGAGGGTCCAGCAATCCGGCAGACGGTATATTGCTGCGGCGCGACGGCCGCCTGCCGTGAGCCCTTTGAGTGCTCCAGTAAAGCCCTGCAAGTGTGTGAAGTTCGCGATAAGCCCCTTACCTTTTGCCTCTCGCGCTGTTATAATTTGCGGGCAGGCCCCGGCGTGCGCGGGCGCGCGGGGTGCCCGTCCCGGCGGGGACGCTATTTGACGCCATTGCCGCGCACCTGTGGTGCGCCGCTCTTTGCATTTGACGGGCCCGGGCTAGCGGGCTCAGCGGGCGCTCTTGCCCCTGCAGGGAATGCTGAGCCGCAGAGGCTGGCGCGGGAGTGGGTGCGGCTGCCAGTTGCACCGTTGTGTGTGTCACATGTTTGGGGTATTCGGGCTTGCGCCGGCCGCCCCGGTCTGCGACGCGCGTCGCTGTTGGCAGCATGAGTTGCACTCTGCACTTCGTTCTGGAGTGTTTTGGATTGGTTTTCCCTTCCCTCCACATGCCGCTGTGGCAGGACCCCTGCGTGCTGGATGCGACCTGCGGCAGGCGTGCCATGCGCGTGAGGCAGCAGAGGAGGGCCGGTGCGCAGGGCGTGGCGCTGACTAGCTATTGCAGGCTGGATGCGCACCAACGGGGGCGCTGTTTTGGGAGAGGCGGCCAGTGGTGTGCTTGGCCACTGCCGACGTTGCTCGAGTCGATGAGCGCCGCGCACCATTGGGGCATTGGAGGGGGGCGGCCATGGCCGGTCGGCTGGCGCGTCTGCGCCAGCCCGTGCCCGCCGGTCGCCCCCACATTTCTGGCCGGCTCTCCCGAGTCCTGTGCGAGGGCCAGGCCCGCCTGTCCTGCAGGCATGAGCACGAGTCTCTCCTTTTGCCAAGTGGCTGACGCTTTGGTGGGACTGTGGCTTGCCAGCATTGACGGCGTCCGTCCTCATGCATGTCTTCACATGCGCCTCGTATGTTACGGCTCCTCCATGCCCCCTGCATTCTGTCCCGCCCCAGCGCTTTCGGTCTGCTGCCAGTCAGTGCACGAGTCCAGCACTGCTCGCATGCGTCCTTGTCATCCTTTAAAATGAAAGCGGCGCGTATAAAGTGCAGAGCTGCTGGCTGATTACTGCTCAACGAGCACATTGCTTCTGATGCGAGTGCCTGGTGAGTCATTAAAAAGTGTCATGCCTTTCCACTTCTTCTTTTTCCACTCCTGCTCCTTCCGAGATGCGCTGAGGTGGAGACTCTCCACTGAGAGCGCCTTCCTTAAGCTCAGCCATACAGTCCCAGCTAGTACAGTTATCATCTGCCTGTAGCAGCTCACACAGTGTGCGCCGACCGTGGTGCGGTTCCAGGATGGCGGGGTGCTGAGCACGAGGCACACAACATGCAATGTCACACCCGGTGGCATCATGCCCCTTAGCCGGCAAGGCAAACAGCAGCAGGCGCTGCCTTATTCGGTGGCATGTGTCGTCTCGCAAACGGTGCGTGCTGTGTCTGCAGCTCCAGCTCTTTCGCATTCATGCCGAGTCCAGTCTCCAGATACCAGAGACTGGTCGGCTGCTTGCGCAGTCTGCCGCGGGCGGCCTGCGCTGCTGAGCACGGGTCACGGCCACTCGCCGAGGCCGGAGCGCCCTCCGCCGGCTCTACAAGCGCGGGGCTGCGGCCAGACTCCAGCGGGCAGGTGAGCAGGGTTCACAGCGTGCTGCTGCGGACCCCACTCGTGTGTCAGCTCTGTGCCGGCGCTCCGCAGAGGCGCGGCGCGCTTGTCCTGGGTGCCTGCTCGAGTCACGTGGCCGGGCCTCGCACGCGTGCCTGCAGCATAGTGCCGCAGCGGCAGGCGGTCACCGGCCGCTTGGTCTGGTGGCCTTGCAAGTGCCGGTGCAGCCGGTGCAGCTTGTGTGACGGGGGACTGAGCCGCCTGCTGAGCGCGCAGGCGGAGCAGCCGTCTGCATGGCGGCAGCTGAACCGCTTCCTGCTGGGCCAGGCGCGCGCCCGCACGCAGCTCTGCTGGGGGCTTGCTGCTGTCGTGTCGCTGCGTTGCACCGCTCACGGCGCAAGAGGCCGCACGCTGCCTGTGCCGCGGGGTGCCTGAGCGCGGCGCTCGCCGCGCTGCGAAGCGGCCGCGCCCGCCGGCCGGCGAGCCGAGGGCTCGGTCCTTGCCAAAGGCGTCGCATGTATCTGTCGCAGCTTTTGCATAGCTCAGAGCCTTTGACAGTGGCTGCTGCTGCATGAACTCAGGCACGGCACGCTCCCTGCACGTGTGCATCAGAGCAGCAGTATGCTCCGCGCGCCGCGCCTGGCGCGCCCGCACGCCCTGCGCCCGGCGCGGCGCGTGCACGGCGGGCTGCTCGCCGAGCGCACGCGCAGCCAGCTGTGGCCGATGCAGCCCCCTGGCGGGCCGTGCGACCTGACGTAGGGCGCGCGCTCTCGCACGCAGGCGCAGCAGGCGGGCCCGCGCCCGCTCTGCAGGCCGGAGCGGCCGCGCAGCGGCCAGCGCGCGGCCGGGCTCCTTGCGCAGCTGGCCGAGGCCGCGCAGACCCCGCCAATACCCTTGGCGCTCCCACGGCGAACGCGCTGGGCGCTTGAGCCCTGCGACGCCGCCGCTGATGCGGCGGCGGGTGACGCGGGCGCGGCCGAGCCCGGCGCCGCCGGGGGGCAGGCGTTTGGGCTGGGCGGCGGGCCGGCGCCCGCCGGCGCGAGCAATGCGGTGCCGCTACCGGCCGCCGCCCGCGGCCGGCGGGCTGGCAGCGGCAGGGCGCCGGCGGGGGCATCCGGCGGCGGCGGCGGCCCGGCGGCGCCGGTCGCGCGGCTGGCGCTGCCATGGCTTGCGCTTGCAGCCGGGCCACTGGGTGCGTGAGCGCGTCCCGTGCTCGGTGCTTGCCTGAGCGTTCCAGTGCCCGCCTGATCAGCTGCGGCGTTGTGGCGCGCGGTGCGCGTGCACGGCGGCCGTGTCGCGGCCATGCAGCACAGCTGCCGGCCCTGCGTTATGAGGCTCATCGCCCACAGGTTTGGGCCTGCCCTGCGCGCCCTGGCGCCCCCCTTCGCCATCGGTGAACAGAACATATCTCTCTCTCATATCTGGAGCGCTAGCAGCGACGCCTACCCCCCTGCTACGCAGGCGCGCGGGAGCGCGAGGTGCTGGCCAGCGCGCGCGGCCTAAGTAGGCTGCTGGATATGGACGCGCCGGCCGCGGGCATGCGCGGGCCGGCCGGCCCCGCGACCCCGACGCCGGTGCCCCCGCTCGCGCGCGCCGCCGCTGCGCTCCAGCGCCTGGCCCTGAGGCGCGCCTCCCCCGATCCCTACCTCACAGTCCCGACTCAGACGAGTGTGTGCCCTGTTGCGCAAGGCTCTCGCCAGCAGCGGCGCAGTGGGGACGAGTGAGAGGCGTCTGTGCCCGCAGGCTGGGAGCGCTGGGCCCGCAGTGCGGCGGCGGCACCGTGCGTGGCGGCGGCGGCGGTGGCGGGCACGCCATGGTGCTCGCGCATGCGGGCGCCGGCGGGGAGGCGCAGCTGGCGGCGCTGCTGGCCGCCTGGCTGCTCTGGTTCGGCGGCCTGCGGCTCAGCGAGTCGCTGCAGGCGCGCGCGCAGCGCCCGATGATACAGGGTTAGGTTTAGGGTTACCACCGCCGGCCTGCACGCCTATGCAGACAGCCGCCCGGCAGTGTCGCCAGTTTTAGGCCGGACCTTATGAGCGTCCTGGCGTGCGCGCAGGCGGGCGAGGCGGTGATGGGCGTGCGGCCGGAGCCCGGCGCGGTGGAGGCGGGCACGGCGGTGCTGGCGGCGCGCGCGCGCGAGCGCGCGACGCGCGTGCGCCTGGTCTGGCGCTACGCCGGGCGCTCCGTGGAGGCGGCCGGGCCGCTGCTGGGCGGCTGGGGCCGCCGCGTGCCGCTCGCGCCCTGCGCGCGCGGCAGCTGGGCGGCCGAGGTCTGGGTGCGGGCGCCCTCCGGCGCGACCGTCGCCTGGCCTGGTTGTATGGGCATGGGCCTCCCCTCAAGTGCGTATGTCGCGCATGCGCCTGATGCGCCCAACCTGCATGGGCCCCGCACGGCAGGCACTGCCCGCAAAGCAAACATGGGTCGGTGTGTGCGTTGTGTGCAGGGCTTGCGGCCGGGGTTGCACGAGTACAAATACATCGTCGACGGCGTGTGGACCACCGACAGCGCCCAGCCTGCAGAGTGCGCGCACCCTGCGCACCGCACTACGCGTGTTCCTCAAGCGATACTTGTGTTAAAGCAGAGAGCGCTTCCTGCGTGTGCAGCTTTGTAGGGGAAGGCTGAAGTCCAGCCTGGCAATGCAGGAATGACTGTGCGCGCGAGCGCGCGCGCAGGTGCGACGACATGGGCAACGTGAACAACGTGGTGTGCGTGCCCTCGCCGCCGCCCGGCGCGCTCGTGCGCCTGCCCGGCAGCGAGCTCGCGCTCGCGCGCAGCATGGCCGCCGCGCTCGCCTTCAGCACCAAGATGGGCGCCGGCGGCCGCGCGCCGATGGGCGCCTGACGTGGCGAGCAGGTGTCTTTTCACACCCGCTTGCTGCGACGAGCGGCGGCGCGGGCCTAGGCAGTGTCCTGAGTGGGACCCGGGGCGGCCGTAGCCGAGTGCGCATGAACCCTCATGCAAGAAGCTTAACTAGGGTAGGTAGGGTATGGTTAGGGTCCGCATGGGCCCGTGGTTGAGCCTGCGTGGGCCCGCGTACAGGCGGCTGCTGGGACGGGGTGGCGGGGGAGTTGGCAGCCACACCCAGAGTCTGCCAAGTCTGCAGAAGCCCATGAATGTCCCCGAACCTGCGAGGCAGCTATGCCTGAAGGCGCAACGAGCCGCAGGCTTTAGATGCGGTGCATTGGCTGCTTACCCAGCTGCGAGCTCTGTGCGGGACATATCGCTTACTAGGGCGTACGGGAGGCGCGCGTATGGCAAGCATGGCTTAGGCATGTGTTAGAGACCAAATCTCCGTAACGCCTTACGTTGTTGTGTTCGGCATTTTCGGGGCGGCACACGACCGGGTATATGGCCCGTTCTCCCATAGACCGCCGCTGGCTGCGGCAGCGCCCACTTTTTGGCAACACACACCTGCATCGGCTGGCACGCGCGCAGTTTTGGCAACGACCCAGCAGCGCGCCCGGCTCCCTGGAGCAGCGGCGCGTGCGGCGCCGCACCCTTTCGGCGCCCAGCGACTGCTCGTGCTCAGCTTGGGCTCCTGCGGCGCCTTTCGCGCTCCTCATGCGGGGCGCATGCGGGCGACCCAACGCATCACCCGCCCCGGCAGCCCGCCTTCGCCACGCCTGGCTGGCGCCAGGCGCGGCGCGCATCACCTGCTCGTGCCAGCGCCGCGCAAGCTGTGGCTGGCAGGGGCAAGGCGATGATGCTGACATCAGCATGCAAAGACGCCATGGTGGGCACCACTTCGGCTTAGGCATAGGCATGACCAGTGTGCACCTTGATTTTGTGCTTCACAGAGCAGTGACGGCCCCGTTCCTCTGGCAGTGACGCAAAGAACTGCATTCTGCCTCCACTCTCTCTGCACCTGCCTCGAGGTGCCGCTTTTCGTCTTCCGTCTGCTGTACATGCATAAAGCCGGTGCGGCTGAGCGAGCGTAGGATGATAGTGAGTTATGACGGCGTCCACAGCTAGGCTTAGTTAGACGAGGTGCCTGTTGACAGGGGAGCTGTATTTGGCCGTGTGTCGTTCTGGGAGTGGCGGCACTGGTGCAGCGCTCAGAGGCAGGCCAAGTATTGAAGGCTGACAAGCATTGGGTGACGCTTCCACATACCCTCCATCATATGGCCCTGAGCCAGCCAAAAACAGATACAGGCTGGCAAGCCAACCTACGGCATGCCCATTGGCAGTTGGTGCTCTCATGCATGCCTCCTCCAGTGACAGGCTGTGCTGTCATATGCACGCAGGTTCAGCTATCAAGTCACCTAGACTGCCGCTCAGCGGTCTTCGCTAGCGCCGGATTGGAGAGGCGCATGCGTGCGTGCCACTCCGCCAGCCAAGGGGGTAATGCCCTGGTATCCACACAAAGCAGGCTCTGGCTCCACCACGCGCCCAATGTCAATGCATGGCAAGCGCCCATGCGCTGCTGGTTTGAACTCTTGCCCACTTGCGCCCCATGCAAGCAAAAGGGACACAGATCCGCCGCGCAGCACGCAGCTGCAAAGCAATGCTCTCAGCAGCCAGCGAGCCAAGTGCATGTGGATGGATGTCATGGGGCCGCCCGGCGTACTCCAAGCTCTTGAGGACATGCTCGCTCGACTTCACGCCGGCATGGTGACGCCGCGCAGGCGCGCGCGCTGGCGGCGCTCCAGCGCGTAGGCCGCCACCAGCCCGTACGCCAGCCTGCACCGCGCCGGTCCCCCCGTCGCATGCGTAAGCAGCGCTGCGCAAAGGAGCCCAGATACCGACGCACGACCATGGCTTCTCGAGGAGCGCCGGATCCGTAGTGCGCTCAGCAGTGCATGCGGCTGATGCCTCAGAGCACTCCAGGCAAGGGTCTTGTGGCATGGCAGCACTCTGGCAGATCGCTCTCGCTCCCTCCATGCGCCCCGCATGCAAGGTCTGGGCCGCAGGCCGTGCGCCACGAGACCTGTGCTCACCGCCTGGCCAGGCACGCGCGCCTACATGCTCACCCCCGGGCAGCGCATGCCATGCACTGGAGCGCGCGCATGCGCGCTGACACCGCCTCCGCACCGGCTGGTGCCGCCCTGCGTGGGGATCTCGGGCGGCACCGGGACGACGATGGCCGGCTGCGCGACCGGCATCAGCTCGCTCGGCAGCCTGAAGCGGCTGCCGGGCTTGCGCGCGCCGGGGCCCCCGCCCTGGCCCCAGCCCTTGAGGTCGGCCGCCGCGCCGCGGCTGCCGCCGGCGCCTGCCTGGGCGGCAGGCTCCGGCGCGCTGGTGTGGTTGCGGGCTCCAGCGCCCGCCGACCCGCTGCCAGAGGGCCCCGCGGCGCCGCTGCCGCCCTCCCCGCCCGGCGCCGCCGCGCTCATAGTGCTGGCGCCCTGCCGCGCGCGCCCCCCGGCAGGGCTGTGGCAGGAGCCCGCACATGAGTCTGGGCATCTGCATGCAGGCGCCTGCAGCACGGCTTTCACGGGTGGCTCAGCCTGCGCCCACCGAGCGTCAGCCGCTCAGCCTGAGCTACTCAACCGGAGCCACTCAGGCCAGGCCGCCTGAGGAAGAGGCGTCGCACGGCCGGGCCGCCATAGTCGCCGCGGCGGCCTGGCGATGTAGGCCCATGGTTGCGACCGGCCCTGCTGCTCTTGTGCATGACGCGAAGCCCGTATGCCAAGCCTGGTACATGTATGTGAGCATGTGTGCTCGGCTCTGCACCAGTGGCTGTCCTGAAGGTCGTGCCGGCCCTCCCAGGAGTGCCCGACACGCGGGAAGCTGTCAACCAGCAGCACCCAAGCGCTAGGAGCTGCCAAGGCCAGGCCGAAACCCGACGGATGCTGCTGTCCTCCCGCAGAGGTGGACAAGCCGGGCAGCCGCAGGTGCGAGCGGGGCACGGACCGGCGCCGGCATCAGCCTGCTGGCGCTCAGCACTTGCCTGGATGACGAGCCATGCTGCCTGGCTGTTTGAGTATTTGGGGCACAGGTGCTCTCTAGGACCGGCAGGTCATTGCCAGCCCTGCCAGGCCGCCCCTGAGCAGTGGCCGACTAAGCAAAGCGTGGCAAAGCGCCGCGAGCGCACATATGATACAACGCACCCACGCACTGCGGGGAGGCTGGGCGCTGCCACGTGTGACATGAGCAGCGCCACTGGCCACTGGCGGGGCCTTGGAGAGGCCCCTGACGGTGCAGGCGCCCCACGCCCGCTGCTTACATAATCATGACCGATGACCAGGCCAAGACAGCACGAGCCTGCGCCCTGCGCACACCGTCTCCGCGCACCTGTGGGGTCTCAATTTGGCCCTGCTGATCCTTCATTTCGCCGCCGTGCGCTGCGCGCTCCGGTGCGCCCTCCTGCGCTTCTGCCTGGTCCTGCTCCGACCTTGCGCTGCTGCTTGCCACCATTCCGCCCATGGCAAGGGGTGAGAATGATGAGAGCTTTCCTTGCACTGCTCCTGCTTTTGCTTAGGAGCAGTGCAAGTAGGGCTATGCAAGGGTCTCCTGGTCTCTTGTGCTCTGGAACAGCGATTCTCATGCGGAGTCCTGTGCTGCTTTCTGTCAGAGCCAGCTGCAGACAGTGGTCAGAACAGTGCTGCAAGTACATAACAAGCTCACAAATAATTGGTACAGCAGCAGGCCATGCAATCCACATGCGATCCGTGCGACCCATTGGCAAAGCGGTCGGCCCGCCCCGCTTGCAAGCACAGTCGCAGAAGCAGCCCGCTCCGGCCCGCCGCCGGCGCCTAGTCGACCAGGAAAGGGCTGTCCAGCACGGCAAAGCCAGCGGCGACACCGCCCTCGTCGGACGTCGCGGCCTTGGTACGCACGAGGTGCCCCGCCTCGCGGTTCAGCAGCAGGCGCGGCCCGCGCCGCACGAGCGTGCCGTAGATGCCCACCTCGGACAGCGCGTCCGCCTGCACCAGCTGCCCCTTGCGCACCATGGCCGCCCTGCGCCCCGACCAGGACTAATCAACCAGGGAGGCTTAGACTTTTAGCATTCAAACTGCGTGTACGGTAAGCGCTCGACATACATGTGCCCCTGAAGGTGGGCAGGACCACGTGTGCGGCGGACGTCACATGACAGCTGCTCGTGGCGGATGGCCACGACCGCTCGTTGGCACGGCCATGCGGAGCAAGCCTGGCGACGCCTCCATGCTACAGCAGGACGGCGGGCGTGCCAGCTCAAGTAGGGGCGTGCCTATCACACGCACGGGTGCACATGATGCGTTTGGGACATCATGTGGCTCATGAGAACAACCGGGACAGCGCATGGTGGCGGAGCACACATACAGCTTACGCAGCGCACGCACGCATACAGATTACGAAGCGCACGCACAAACAAAGATGCTACAGAGCCTAGACAGCGGCGGTGCGCAAGGTTCAGGCCAAGCCGGCGCGCAGGCAGCCAGGCGCACATGTGCACGGGCGGCCGGATGCGCTGCATGAGGATGAAGGCGGCCAGGCCGCCGCGCGACCGCAGGCGCGCGGCCAGCTCCGCGCCGTACAGGTTGTTGCCGCCGCCCTCGCGCTGCGGCTTGAGCACAAAGTCGTCCGGCGCGGCGGCCGCGCGCGCGAGCACGGCGGCCACCTCCGGCGCATCCGGGTCGTCCAGGCCCCACAGGCCTGCGCACATGCGCTGGTTGCTGAAATGGCAAGCGACTGCGCTGCGCCACTTGGCTGGGTAGGGCAGGGCTAGGGTGGGGCGGCAGTGCACACGCCCTGCATGCGCCCTGAGCGCCTGCGGTCAGGGCGCCCGCCCCGGCACAGCACGCACGGCGATTCAGACTCACAGCAGCGCCTGCGTGCTCTCCGCCAGCATCGCGTGCAACGCTGTACAACGCTGTCCGGCCAGCACACGCGCCGGACGTCCCTGGCGCGTCGTTCCCGGAGCCGGCGACGCCGGGTACCGGCACGTGTGCCGGTGCCGGTGCCATCACAGTCGCCCATGGCACAAGGCGGGCGCGCGCCGGCGAAGCAGGCGGCGGCCGCGACCGCATCGGCCGGCTCGGGCAGGAAGCGCGACAGGACGCCCGGCGCGGCCAGGTCCTGCTGCACCTTCTTTGCGCCGGCCAGCTGGTATGCGACCGAGGGGCACAGCGCCGCGTCGCTGCGCTCCAGCAGCTCCCTGCGGCCGGCCTAACCGGTGACCGCCGAGCCACCGACAGTGGCGCGCTTCAGAGAAGGCGCCATGGGCGATTGTGCATCCAAGTCGCCACGGCGCCCATGCAATTGCATACTCACAGCAGGAGCAAGGCGGAGCTGAGCGTTCGATACATTTCAGACATGTCCACTGCTCGGAATAGGGTAGGGGTGGCTTGCTGCAGCGTATAAGGGACGGACCTGGCGCGCCACTCCGCCTCGGTCGGGTAGTCATCCGGCGAGTAGCCCGCGCGGAAGTAGACGACCGCGATGCGCGCGCCGCCGACGCGCAGGTCGCCCCCGGCGCCCAGCTCGGCGCCGCCGGCCAGCTCGGCCAGGCTGCGCCGCAGCGTGCGGATGCCGTGCCGCTCCCAGAGCGCGGTCGCCACCCACTGCGCGCGCGGCAGGGCGGCGCATCGGCCGCGGCGCCGCGCAGGCCCCGGCCTTGATGACGCGTCTGCACTATCTGAGAGACACAGTGTTTATGTTGACATGGATAGCCATGCCTATTAAGTTGTCAGACCCACGTTGAACTTGACAGGCTCGCCAGCCGCGACTGGTGATGTGTCACCACTCAGCAAGGGCGCAAGGAGGGCAGGGCGTCGGGCGCTGGCGGGGCGGGCGGCGCGCGTGCTGGTCGTAGGCGTTGCGCTCGCCGGGCTGCACCACCATCAACACCGCGCCGCCGGCCGCGCCATGCTCCCGCGCGGCGGCCGCGACCGCGTCGGCGATCGCGCTGCGCGCATCGTTCGGCGGCAGCCGCGCCAGCTCGGCCGCGGGCCGCGCCGCGCGCTGCAGCAGGTGCGCGTGCAGCTGGCTCACCAGCGTGCTCAGGCAGCCGAAGGACGACGCGATGGTGTTGAGCTCCACCTGCGCACCAGACGCCTGCTGTATGAGGCGACCCTAACCCTACCCAATCAATAAGGGTTGTATGATGAAGGGCTGGGTGCACCAGCCCGGCCGCCGAGCATCGCGCGCGCTGTGCCAGGTGCACACACGGCGCCGCGGCACCGCACAATGGTGCCATGGCGGCCAGCCCCGCCCGCCTCGCCCGGAGCAACTGCCGTAGGCGTCCTGAGAGCCTGGATTTAAAGTGGCTCACTCCACGCATGGTGCAACGGGGCCAGGCAAAGAGCCGCGCAGCAGCCGCGCGCTGCAAAGAGCCCTGCGCCGCTGTGGGCACGAGACAACAGTGTTGCCTGAGGTGAAAGAAGGCAAGAGGGGGTACCCAGGCGGATACTAGCACACTGCAGCAGCGGGCGCCGCCGGGACGGGGGGCCGGAGCGGGCGGCGCGGCACCTGCAGCAGCTTGCCGGAGGGCTCGTCCAGCATGTAGTCGGAGCGGTTGACGGCGAGCACGAGCTCGCGCCCCGCGCGCGCCTCCCGCGCATCGCGCGTGGCCTCGAACACGCCCAGCAGCCGCGCCTGCGCGCACCGATCGCCCCTCGCACGTCGCCCGCATGGCCTCTGTAAAACAGCTGGGATGCAGCGCCTGCCGGCCGCACGCAGACCGCGGCATGCCTGCTGCTGTTCGTCGCACAGCTCCTCCCTCGCCTCTCAGCATGCATCCCAGAGCTCAGCGCCCCTCGACTTGCGACGGCGCTCAGCCTCCCACAGCCCGTGCGCCCTGCTGATGCCCCTGCACAGCGTGCTCAGCAGCAGGCAAGTTGACACCGAATAGGGAGTCGGGAAGCGCTCCCGAGCAGGGCGCAGCAAAGGTGGCAGGACCGGGTGCGGGGGCGCACGGTGAAATCGTCGTGGCGCGCGGCGGGCGCGAGCGTGCTGCGAAGGTACTCGCCGTCTGCGGCCACGCGGTCGATGAGCGTGTTGAACACCTGCGCCCCGGCGCGGTAATGTAGGGGTAGGGTTATGCAGGTAGGTTTACGTGCAGGTTAAGCAGGTTTGCGCGTAGCTAGGCAGCAGCGCCGCTCCATCCGGCTGCGCCGCGGCAGTCAGTGTGGCGCTGGACGGGGCAGGGCTGAGCGAGTCGAGCAGGCTCTCGCAAGAGGCAGCGCTGCAGCGGCGCGGGCGCGCGCCGTGGCGGCGTCCTTGGCGCGCTGGAAGGCCTCCTTGGGGAAGGGGACGGGCGCAATGGTCAGCGGCGCGTGCACCAGCGCCGCGGGCTCATTGGGGTCCCCCAAGCCCACCACCTGTAGGCAGCGTGAGGCAGTGATGACAGAGCGTCCTGGAGGTGTTTACTAGGCACCTGGTTGTGTATAGTTGCACTCAAATAGCGGCAGACAACCGGTGCAGCACTTCACAGGAAAAGGCAAGCACTTGCGTGCAGGCAATAAGAAGCAGATGGTTGCATCAGACCAACATACAAGCTGCTATGCGACAGGCGGCACCAGACCGTGCTGGCTGGCCCATATGACCGCGTCGTCTGCCAGAGCCTGCGACGAGGCAACGCCCTCGCCGCGCTCCTGCCGGATGCTCTCCACCGCGTCCGCCATCGCCGCAGAGTGCACAGCTGCGGAGGGCAGCCTCCACTCCGGGCGCCAGGAGGCCGAGGCCTGACAGCCCCACGAGCGCGCCTGCCCTGGAGCACCTGGCGGGGGCAACTCCGCGAGTTGCCTCAGAGGACCTGTTTCAGTGCGTATGGCTGAGCATCGTGGAGCGCAGCTCAGCATGCTCATTGCATTACGAAGTAGTTGTGCCCGCGCATTACATGCACTCAGGCACCTATCGCCAAGTTCAGTAACTAAATTAATTAAGCAGCGCTTGTTCAATTTTAAAACAGTTGCGCAGATGGAACAGGCACAAAGAGAAGTGCCTGCGAAGTAGTCGATGGTCATTTGCAAGACGCCGCCGGCTGACACGATGGGTCTGCATCTTGAAATGCAGGGCTGCAGCACGTCCCCATGATGAGCACCGTGGGCAGCCTCGCGCTGCGTGTGGCCATCTGCACCCTGTGCCTGCGGCTTGCGGCAGGAAACGCCGCACACAGCCTGCACACTGTGCGTGAAGGCACCCTCTATGAGCGAAGGGCCGCGCGTGGCCAGTCTCAGACCGATCCGGGCCCTGGCGCGGTGGAGTCCACCATCGCGGCGGACTCCAGCATCCAGGCAGAGTTTGAGTCGGTGTATGCGGCAAAGAAGTGGGGAGACTATGGCGGCGGCTCCGGCCTGGGCAGCCACCCGCCCAACACCGTCTACGCGCAGCGCACCATCCTGCAGGTGCGCCTAGGCGCGCAGGCGCTAGCTCCAGGCATAGCTGTGCGCCCCTGCCTCGACCCTGCGCCCTGCACCGCAGCCAAGCACGCCCGGGGGCGTGCAGGTGGCCGTCTTGTACCAGATCGACTCGATGGTAGACGCGCCCTGCGGCGCGGTGGCCTGGCAGCCGGCGCTGCTGGAGGAGCTTGGGCGCCAGCGCCCGGGGTTCAGGCACGCTCCCGCATTGCCGAGGCGTGCGCCGCTGTCTAACGCAGGCACAGGTGCGACCTAGGAGCGCTGTCGCGCGCAGGTATCTCGGCCTGGACGTTGTGCGCACCGTCGTGGCGGAGAACCAGCGGCGGCTTGCGCACCAGCCGAGCTGGTCGTTCGCGCTGGGGGACATTACGCAGGCAAGCTGGGCTCTGCCTGTTTTTCTGACTGTACAGAAGGCTCGCTGTGCACACACTTGTGGAACTTGGTAGCGTATGTGCAGAGGCACCGGACAGTCATATCCTGCACTCTGCCAAGCCAGTGCTTCATACTAGCTGCAATGGTTTGCGCTTCGCAGAACGCTTGCATGAAAAGCACGGCTCACACTGTGCAGCAATGGTGCAGCTCTAACGTGGCAAGTGCACCCAAAAATCAGACCTCCCAGGTTGGCCGCACGGGAATGTGCTGGTGCTGAGTGATTACGTGCACACGCAGGTGCCGGTACCCAGCGGCTACGACCTCATCCTGTGCCGCGACGCGCTGCAGCACCTGCCGCTGCTGTCGGTCGTGGACGCGCTGGAGAACTTTGCGCGCAGCGACGCGCGCTACCTCCTGGTGCGTGCCCGCGCGCCGGCGCCTCGAGCGGGCCGCCGCGCGCCCGCCGCAGGGCTGCGCACAGCGGGCAGCCGGAACCACAGCGCGCGCCTGGCAGTGCGCTGTGCCGCACCAAGGGCGCACAAGTGAGTCGCCCCTCCGGCGGCAGCGAGGCCCTCAGTGTGCGCACGCGGCGCGATCGCCCAACAGGCCGAGCGGCCGCCAGCGGCGGCCCCGACAGTGGCACCGCAGTCGGCTCTGCCGCCGATCCAGACGCGCGCGGCGGCAGCGCGCACATTGGGCGCTCTCAGGCGACGCGTCCTGAGCCTGGATGCATGTGTCAATGCCGCTCACCTGGCGCGACGTGCAGGTGGGATCCTACATGGCGGCGTGCGGCGGCGCCAACCACAACATCCAGGCTGGCGGCGTGTTCAGCATCGACCTGATGCAGGCGCCCTTCGGGCTGGACGCACCACTGATGGCGTACAACGAGCTCACGTGCGCCCGGCGCTGCCCTCCTCCATGCAATACGGGAGGGCCTACCCATGCCACGTGTGACGTTGGCGGCCTTCAAGTCAGACGCGCCCCCACACGCGCGTGTAAAGCTTTAAGCCTGCTCAATGACATATGCGCAGCACTACAGCTTTTGCGGTGTGTGACTGAGCTGGTCACCCGGGTGGGACACATGGAGCTGGCGCCTGCCCTGCAAACAGCACAGCTCTGGCCACAGGCGCTGCTTGCCCGCCGCGCCTCACTCGCGTCTTCACTCAGCTCTGGCAGTGCCGCCCGCCGTGCCCCAGTCCGGGCGCATGGCTCCAGCAGCAGCACGGCACACAGAGTCAGTCGGGCATGCACCGCAAGGGAGGCAGCTGAGGCGGCAGGCCGACACCGGCGCAGGCAGAGGCAGACCTGGACAGGCGCCCCACCCTGACCCATGCATGGGGTATATGGCGACACACCCTAAACCTCCTGCAACCCGGCGCAGGCACCACCTGCTGAAGAACAAGGTGGACCTGGACAAGCACCTGCTGCTGTTCAGCATCCCCGAGCTGCGCGCAGTGGACTGGGCGGCCATGCGCGAGCGCGCGCGGGTGTTCGGAGGCCACGACACCCTGCCTGCCATGGAGGCGATGACAGCGTACGCCCAGAGGGTGCGGTAGGTCTCTGGGCAGAGCTCCTCGTGCCAATGTTATGATGCTCAGCGCAGCCTGCTGCCGTCAGAGGACCCCAGCGAGTGCCGCACCCCGGGCGCGGGTTGTGATGCACGAGCCACATCACCCAGCACAAACTGTCACGCAAAAAAATTTCTAGACAGTTATCGGATTGTTCTCATCTGCAGGCTTTGTCCGCTTGCGCAAGCATGCTGGCATTTGGATCGTGACCGGGTTGTTTCATTGCAGAATCAGCAGCACTGGTGTCTGAGCAGAGCGCATGGCCTGAAGGATAGGCACCGACTGTTTGTGAGCTTCCTTTCTGAGATACGTTGATGCGACACAGCTATGTCTACCACACCAAGCTTGCTTCTCCAGGATGCAGGCATTATGTGGGTACAATTTGACCATGCCTGTCGTGATAACAACATTTGCTTTTCAAAAGCAGCTTTTGGAAGTGCATGAGTGACTGTTCCTTGGACGCCGGGTATGTCCCCTGGATGCAGGGAATGGGCCCGGACAGAGCGCATTGGCCACCGGCCATTTACACAGCCGACACGACCCCTTGCCTGGCTCAAGCATCCCCGCGCGCGCATGTCCTCCTCCGGCTCATCGGGCCCACCGTCTCCCACCATCACCAAAGTCACCATACATCATGCAGCGCAAAGCCCACGGCCTGCAAGGCGCCCCAGAACCTGTGGCTGTCATGCTCTCCCGCGCCCATGACAATGCTGTTGTCCACACGCAGCACGCCTGCGCGGCCCTGCTGCAGCAGGGCGATCGCAAAGCCCAGGAATGCCTGGCACGACGGGCCACAGGCAGGGTACGAGGTTTCCAGCTCCAGACGTACCAGGCGGGGGTGCGCGGCGGCAGCCTGAAAGCTCGGACCGAACAGCACGCTGCAGTTGGAAAAGCTTAGGTGGCGCAGGGCTGGGAAACCAGCTAAGCTGCCCAGGGCCCGGGCGTCCAGGGCGCCCCCAATCTCCATGTCATCCGCGGTTCGCCGCCCGAGAGACAGCTCTTGGAGTGCAGTCAGCACGCTCACGCCCTCCGGCAGCTGCTCAAAGCTGTTGGCGGACAGGTCGAGCTGCGTCAGGCGCGTCGCGGCCAGGACGCCTGCAGGCCAGGTCGGCATGTTGTGCCCCATCAGGGAGAGGCCGGTCAAGGAGGCCGCGCAGGCTGATGCGCACGCGGGAAGTCCCCAGAATGGCAGCTCGTCGCGCGGCGCCTCACACCACAGGCAGTGGGCGAGGCGGCGCAGCTGCGTGAGGCGCCAAAGGGACGTGGGAAGCACAGGCAGGCCATTGCAGTTCCACAGCTCCAGGCTGGTCAGGGCGGCCAGCGCGTCCATGCCCGGCAGCGCCTCCTCGCCGTCTGCCGCAAACTCACAGGACGCAAACTGCAGGCACACGAGCGCCGGCAGGCGCGCCCAGCCAGGCGCACAGCGGAGGCCACAAAGGCCAGACAGATAGAGGGAGGTCAGCTGAACCAGGCGCGACATGCAGGCAGGCAGCGTAGCGCCCCCGCAGACATTGCTCAAAGTCAGGCTCAGCGTGCGCAGCTGCAGCAGGCCAGCCAAGCCTGTGAGCACATGTGGCGCGTTTGCTTTAGCTGATGCGTTGCTCTTGTACCACCTGCCCGACCAGATATTCAGCTTGAGGTGCTCGAGCGCGCACACTTCAGCCAGGTACAGCCAGACAGTCCCAGGCACCCGATCTGCCCGCTCGTCAGACAGTCCGATGCTTAGATCTAGGTGCCGCAGGCACGAGCAGCGCCCTATGGCGCGTGCGGCCCCAGCCAGGAAGTCCGGGACAGCTGCCGCAGTAGCGCCGGAACGCGCTTGCAGTATGAGCCCGCCCGTTGCACCGAGCGCGCCGATCGACACCAGCACAGGCAGGCTAGTCAGCAAGGTCGAGAGCTGCTCGACGTCTGCGTCATCCACGGCCAGGCCGCAGACGTGCGTCACGGTGGCGCCTTGTTTCTGGAGCCACCGCCAGGCGCGATCGCCGGCAGGCGTGCCTGGGGCAGCCAGGGGTGTCAGTATAGAGGACGCCACGCCCCGCAGAGGGCCTGTCTGTACGTCAAGAGTGGAGGCCTGAAGCGCACTCATGCCGAGCACTGCACATCACAGAGACACTGGGACGCGAGCGGGGCACGGAACGCACTGGGGTGTCTCAGCGCCTGTAACAGCCTGAATGTGACAAGAGGGTGCAGCGTGGTCCAGAACGGCGCCTGGAGCGCCTGCTTGAACCGCCTGTCGCTCCGGGCACGCTCCCAGCTCAGCTCACCGGCGCTCTGGAGAGGTCAATCTTTCGTCGAGCTGCGGTGCGCACCTGCAGACTGTCTGCAGCGCAAAGGCCTGTGTCCAGGGCTCGCGCAAGCGCGCAGACTGCTCGATGACTTGGACCGCGCATGCCTGCAGGACCTGCACAGGCCGGCCAGCGATAAGCAAGGAGTGCAGTCGTTGCCGTGCGTTTGTACTTGAGGTGGTCCTGCACTGCAGTCCTACAGAGTGCCCATACCTCTGCAGGGAGCTCATCCAGGCGGATGGCCCTTGGCCGAGGTGCTACACTGGCGATGGACGAGCGCGTTCTCGTCATGCGCTGCGGCGGAAAACGCTGGAGGGGCTACAGGCGGCGCTTATCCTCTGTGGCCAGACAACACGCCACCTGTTGCAGGCCAGAACAGCGTAGTCAAGCTTCAAGTGTGTTTGTGGGCTGCTTGTGCAGCCTGGGTTGGTCAGTCACCCACGGGCTGCTCAGGCGTGCGCTCCTCCGAGCTCCGCCTGTGTGCGTTCTGTTGGAGCGTTCTGTTCTTTCTGACAGTTTACATGTCTCTAGCCAATACAGGCACACCTTTGAAAATGTGGGCAATATGACTTGACAAGCACCAGTAAAAGTCTACTTACTTAGAGGAGCAGGTAGGCCTTCAGGCAATGCCAGTTAGTCAGAAGTAAAACCGATCTATCATAGCTCAGCTGTGTCAGGATGAAGTGCAACTTTGCGAGAGTCCTGCTGCAGCCATACAGTCACGCAGGTAAACGCGCGCTCATACATCCAGCCTATGATATGTCAGTTGGAAAATAAGAAGGCGTTCAATGTTGGTTTAACGCGGCCCGATCAGTCTTGATGCATGTTGTTCGCAGGAATGTGGTGCTTGCGCCTCCAGACTTGCGCATGTCAGCTCCGCGGGAGGGGGGGGGTGATGTAGTACACCCTAGGCTAGGTGCTCCCGCTTAAATTCAAAGCCGGCCCAGCTATGCGAATGGCAAAGACTGAACGACTACACGTTCCGATTGCAGCCAAGGAGTACCAAGCCTGTCTCGTGTCACGCCAGGGAAATAAGTGCATAGGCAGTGCAAGTGCTGGGCACAGCTTCACGTGGAAAGCGCGAGCCGGGCGCACAGTGGCCAACAGAGCTGTGCACTTACCAAGTGCACGCCGCAGTGACCACTGGTGCGCTGATGGACGGGCACGCGCTCACTTGCAGCACGCAGATCAACGAGTGCAAAGCAGAGTGCTCAGCTGCTGCTCTGATGGGGCCCCGCTTGCCCACCTTGACAACCCCATGTGTCCGTGCTGACAGGCCCAGCGCCGTGAGATGCCGGCGCGCTCCCGGGCAGCCTCGGCGCGCTGTGGCGGCGCAGGCCGCCCGCGGCTCCCGCAATGAGCGCGCGCGCCAGCCTCGTCCTGCGGCTGGCCGTGTGCGCGCTGTGCCTGCACTGCGCGGCGAGCGCGGCCGCCTTCCGCAGCCCGGCGCACAGCCCGCAGCTGCTGCGCGGGACAGCCGGCCAGGAGCGCAGGGCGGCGCCGGCGCCGCCCAGCAGCGCTCAAGGCAGTGACGCAGCAAAGCCAGGCAATGACGCAGCAAAGCCCACCACCATGCAGGCCAGCTTTGAGAAGGTGTACAAGACGCACAAGTGGACCAAGCTGGGCGGCGGCTCGGGCCTGGGCAGCCACCTGCCCAACACCGTCCTCACGCGGCGCATCATCCTGACGGTGGGACCCCTGCCTGCTGGGGCGGCCGCGGCTGCCACCCACCGGTCACCCTCCCTGGTCCCTCTACCAACCTCCTGACGGTGGGGCCCCTCTGCCGGCTGGGGCGGCCGCGGCTTGGCCGGGAACCAGGAGGTCTGGAACTGGGCTGCAGGCCTGAGACTGCCGGGTGTGAAACCAGCCGCCCGCCCGCTGCCCTCCCTGCTCCCTGCCAACCCCGGCCAGCTGCGTGGCACGGTTGCGCAGCTCACCGCGCGCCAGTTCGCGCAAGTCACCGCGTGATGCTGCGCAGGTCGTCAACCTGTACGGGATCGGCTCGATGATGGACGCGCCGTGCGGCGCGGCCGCGTGGCAGCCGTCGCTGCTGGAGGAGATCGAGCGGCACCGCCCGGGCTTCAGGCGCGCCGCCAGCGCCCGACAGGGGCCTGGCCGCCGGCCCAGGGGCCAGCGGCCTTGGTCTGGCCGCGGTGGCGCGCCAAGCGCCTTGCTCGCTGCACCTTGCGGCCCAGCCTATGGTACCGTCCATGGCCCTGTCTCCCAAGGCAGACAAGCAGCGCCCATGTCAATTCTTAGTCGAAGCGCTCAGGGCGCCCGCGCCTGCAGGTACCTTGGCCTGGACATCGTGCGCGACGTCGTGGACGACAACCAGAAGCGCTTCACGCACGAGCCCGACTGGAGCTTCATGCTGCGCGACATCACGCAGCGGGCGAGCGCCGCCCTGACCCGCACGCCGTGACATGCTGTGACGCGCCGCGGCCTCACCCTGACCAGCAGCTCGCTCACACTTACCGCAGGCACGCTGTCATGGACTGACGGCCTTGGGAGGTGGCAGTCCACTGCTCTGCAAAAGACACTCTCCGAACTGTGAGCGGCTGTAACACAGCCTGTGTCAAGGCGTGCACCACATGCTGCATGCCGTGCCAGTCTGTGGCCTGAGGCGGGAAGGACCTCGCGTGCGCGCAGGGGCCGCTCCCCAGCGGCTACGAGCTCATCCTGTGCCGCGACGCGCTGCAGCACCTGCCGCTGCTGTCGGTCGTGGACGCGCTGGAGAACTTTGCGCGCAGCGACGCGCGCTTCCTGCTGGTGCGGCCGCCCACAGCCGGCCGCGCGGCGCCTGGCCATGCTAGGGTTAGGGTAGGGGCGGCGCGGCGCGCCGTCTGGGTGTGCGGCCCTGCTGCTCTCGGCGCGCGCGCGGGCCGCGCGCGGGCTGCCACGCGCCAGAGCCTGCCAGCGCAGCGCGCCTGCAGTGCTCGGTGCCAAGTGGAGCGCTGGGCTGCCCGACGATCTCTGCGCTGTGACCTGACAGCGGGTGCGCTGCGCGGGCGAGCAGGTGGGCTCCTACATGAAGAACGGCACCGGTGAGAACTTTGACGTCCCGCCCGGCGAGTACTACGACATCGACCTCATGCAGCCGCCGTTCAACCTGACCGCGCCGCTGCTGGCCTTCAACGAGCTCACGTGCGGCCGCCCGGCCCCGCCGCGCAGGGGCTCGCTGCAATGCCGGGGCGTGTGCGGCAGGCTCTGTGGCGCGCGCGGGTGCCATATCGCACTGCCGCTGCAGTGCAGCGGCATGCTCAGCCGCGAGCGCCCGAAGTGGGCTCCTGAGCTCAGCCCGTGAGGATGGCCACAGTGCAGAGGCATGTCCAGTCGTGACCGAGGTCCCCGTCATGTCGACCAGCCGGCACACGAGGCGGGCTGCCTGCGAGGGCGCCCGCCGCCGGCAGCCTCACTCCAGGCACTCCAGGCAGCTGCGCTCCACAGGCGGCGGGCCCGGAAGGTCGCCAGTAAGGGCCGCCTGACGCGGCAGGCCCCGCGCCGCGCGCAGGCACCACCTGACCAACGGCAAGGACCCGGACAAGCACCTGCTGCTCTACAGCGTCAACGAGCTGCGCGCCGTGGACTGGGAGGCCATGCGCGGCCGCGCGCGCCTGGCCGCCACCCTGGAGCTGCTGGCCGCGCGGCGGCGCGAGAAGAGCGCCGCCGGCCAGGCCGCGCAGGCCTGGCCGGCCTGGTCGCGCCTCTGGGCGCCGCGGCCGGCCGACAACAGGACGTCGAGAAACGGCGGGCATGTCAATGCGGGGAATTCATCCAATTCATTCCTACGCTCAAAGCCCGGATTCAACTAGTCATATCTTCGCGACGGCGCCAGCGGGGAAGCAGGCGGCGCCTGCCCAGCGCGCGCCGGTAGCTACTGGGAGCCAGGCCGGCCGCGCCTTTGGAGGCTGACGGCCGCGGCGGAGCGATGAGTGGAGCCCGGTCTGAACAGGAAGCTGTGCGCAGGGCGGCCGCGTCTGCGGCGCAATGTGAAGTGATCGTGCCTGCACTGAGAGGGTACTGCGGCTCATAAGGGGAGGTTGGTGCCTCGGTGGGTATTGCGGCTTTTCCAGTGGGCTGCACGCGTCCCTGCTTCAAGATTTGCTCGTCCCAGGAGAACAGGCATGGCTCCTAGAGCATGGACACCTGAATGCCACATTGGCATTGTTTGATGTTCCGTGCAAAACCCATTACGTCAGAGACAGTGTTTAGGCCAGAGTGAGCGATTAGGCCAGAGTGAGCAAAGTCAACGCGCTGGGTCGCCATGTCCATGCAAACTTGCTTGTGCGCAGACGCGCATCACCATGTCTATGTATATCAGATGTGAGAAGGATAGGCAGCAATGCACGCATGGTGCAGTCGCTATGACTTGGAAAGGAAAAAGGTGTTAGATGAAATTGAGTGCAAGAGAGACCCTAGCGCACCCTCAGGCTTGTAATTTCAAGAAGCACAGCTCGCGTGACAAGCGCTTAAAGACTGCAGGCTGCCTGCAATTGGGGTCACAGCAAGCTCTACCAAGCCTCACTCACGTCAGCGGTGCGTGCTCTCATCTCTGAGCATAGGGACCGCGCTTTCAAAACAAGAGGCTACTAGTCGCAAAGCACCCAAAGTCCCTACACAGTGCCTTGTTGGCGAGGCTCAAATGCAGGCAAAAGTGCTTCGCAGCTATGTGTAGCGCAAAGCATGCACACGCGCTGCTTCAAATAATGCTGCGCAGCTGGGGCCAACGTCATGGGCTGCTGCTTTCCAAAGCAGCGTCCTGATCCCCCCGCGTCTGGCTGTTGCAGGTGCTCCCCGTACGCGCGGCGCGTGTGCCCCAGGGGCGCTTCCAACAATGCGCGTGCTGCGCGTTGCAGCATGCGTGTGCTTGTGCGGCCTGCTGGCCGCGGCGCCGGCGCTGTGCCAGCAGCCGCGCGCTGCCGCGGGCGCGGCTAGCGGCCCCAGGCACCCGCTGGTGGGCATAACGAGCCCGACCGCGGGCGCCACCGTGCTCGCCAGCCGCGCACGGATCCTGGATGACCCTGTCGCGCCCGTGGGTCCAACGCCGCTTGACGCGGCAGCCCTGGTCGCCGCGCTGAACGAGCTCGCGGCCGCATCGCCGCAGCCCGCCGATGCCGACGCCTTCGGCACGTCCTACGCATCCTACGCCGCCGCCGCGGACGCTGCGCCGGCCGCCGCCGGCGGCCCAACCGGCGGCGCGACCCGGGTCTCCATCACGGAGGTCGCGCCCCAGGACTCCCTGCTGGAGCTGGAGGCGGCCGCGCCCGCGCCCGCCGCGCCCGCGGCCGCCGAAGCGGACGACGCTGAGGGCGAGGCGGACGAAGAGGCGGCTGACGAGGCGGCCGCCGAGGACGGCCCCAGCGGCTCCACGCTGGCGGCGACGGCGCGGCGCGCGACCGGCACGCAGCCGGCCACCTACACGCTCGCGGTGCCCGTCACGTTCATCGGCGCGACGACGTTCCCTGGCAAGGTGACCAACGCGACCGGCGTGATGAACATGCCCACGGCCAACACCGCTGCGCAGCCGACCTCGCTCGCGGTCGCGCCCGACGGCGGCCCGGCCGGCGGCGGCGCGCTCGTCAACGGCGAGGGCTTCCGCAGCGCCGAGTTCGCGGCGGCCGTTGGCGCGTCCGCGCCCGGCGCCGCGCCGCTCTTCACCAGCTTCCAGGCGCAGCGGCTGGCGACGGGCAAGGGCAAGGGGCGCGGCAAGGCCGGCAAGAAGAAGGGCAAGAAGGGCAAGGGCAAGAAGAAGGGCAAGGGCAAGAACAAGAAGACTGGCAGCGCCGGCGCGGCGGGCACCGAGGGCGCGGCCGCGCCGCGCCTGTACGCGCGGCCCGCCAGCGCGGCCATGGGCATCAAGGCGCTCACCAGCAAGCAGCTCAAGAAGCGCGCGGAGTCGGGCGCTCACGTGCGGCCCGCGTCTGCTCGTCTGCCCTGGAGCCGGGCTGGAGCGTGGCTGTCAGGGCCGCTGGGAGTGTGCCCAGGGTGACAGCCGGGCGTGTGGGGGTACTGAGAGAGCGGGAGAGGCAGAGGCTGTCGGCCTGCAGCTTGCTCGCGGCCCAGGGATCTCAGGGTTCCCAGCGCCGCGCGCGCGCAGGCGCCCGTGACGTCCGCATACAGCGCGGCGCGCGGCGACGCGGCGGCCGCGCTGCCGGCCGCCAGCCCCGCCAAGGGCCTGCAGGCGCACGGGGTCACGTCGCTGCTGGCCGCGCGCCCGGCCGGCTCGCTCGCCTCGGTCGACCCCGCGGCGGCCGCCGCGGCCGACACCATGCTCTGGCGCTCGCTGTCCGGGCCGCACCATGTGCGCCCGCGCCCGCCCTGCAGATGCGCGCTCGGCCCTGCATGTGAGCAAGGGCGCATGCGCGTGTGCAGGCTCGCACACTTGCCGGTCAGCCGCGGCCAGAGCCACCATGTCCTGTCAATGGGCAGCCCAGACGCTCACGCTAGTTGCGACGGCAGGGCGGCGCGGCGCCACACAGCGCGCCCGCGCCCGCGCCGTCCGCGGCGGAGGCGCCCGCCGGCCAGGCGGCGCCGGCCGCGCCCGCGCCGGGCGCGCGCGCCGCGGACGCGCGCGCCGGCGTGCCCGCCGTGCCCGCGCCGCAGCGCCTCAACGCGGCGGCCGCCACCGCGCGGCTGCCGCTGCTGTCGGCCGTGGACGCGCTGAGCGTGCAGCAGCAGGCGACCATCCTGGCGTCCGCGCCGGACGTCGCGCTGTGCGCCGGCAACGGCTTTGTGGTCGAGGTCATCAACCAGGTCGGTGCCTGGCGCACCGCCGCTGCCCAGAGCACCGTGGTCATGCCAGGCAATGCCACATGCATGCGTAGTCATGCGGGCAAGGCAAGCCCGCACCCTGCTCGCACGTGTCTTGATCTGTGTCGTGCCGCCCCCGTCGCACTCAGACAGGTGCACTGCGCTGCTGCGCCGCCCATGCGCACACATGCGTCTTACCGCGGCCGCCCGCCGCCGCAGCTGATGGCCGTGTTTGCGGTGAACGGGTCGACGGTGACGCCGCCCACCGCGCTGCCAACGCTCTTCGGCTCGGGCGCGCCGTTCGACCGGCCGGGCTTCTTCGCGCAGCCGTCATGTGCGCCCTCCGCCCGCGCCATCATTGCGCCGGTGGCGTGCGCAGGGCACCATGGCACTGTGCCTGCATATCGATTGGAACACCTGAAGCCGCTGAGCACTGCAGACCTGACGTTGTCATGCGTAGCGTCGGCGCAATGCATGCAGCTCCGGCTCATCATCAGGTGGACCTCCAATACAAGTAGCACCCATTGTCGGGCTGGCGCAGCTATCGCACCTACACATGGCCAGGTAGCTGGAGGAGCCTGCTTCCCGCCTTCACGCTCGGTGCCCATGCCCGCCCGCCCACAGGCGTGTACGACGCGGCGGACTCGCAGCAATGCCCCCTGAACCCCACCCTAACCCTAAATCTATCATGCAGCCGCATGGGGCTACCCTGTAACCTGGGCGCCCGCCGCGCGCGCGCGCAGAGGCGTGTACGATGCGGCCGACTCGCAGCGCTTCGTCCTGGGCGCCAACTACGTGCTCACCGACAAGGCCATTGTGCTGTTCCCTAACCCTAGCCCTAACAATATTCCCTACCCGCGCGCAGGCGTGTACGACGCGGCCGACTCGCAGCGCTTCTTCCTGGGCGCCAACTACGTCCTCACCGACAAGGCCACCGGCGCCGTCAGCGACTCCATCTACGTCATCGCCACCTCCAACTCCTCTGGTGCGGCGCGCGCAATACCCTACTCTGCCCTACCCCAGCCATCCTCGTGATCGCCGCCTCCACCTCCTCTGGTCCGGCGCACGCATGTGGTGCTCCCGTGCTTGCCGATCATGCCTGGTGCGTCAGCGCACACCTGGGTGTTGAGTGCTACTTCAACCCTACCTCAATGGGGCGCCCGCGGCAGACCCGAAGCAGGGCTGGACGGGCCCCTTCATGGTGCTGACCGACGGCCTGGCGTTCAACGGCTCCGCGTGGACGCCCGAGCTAGCTGCATGCGCGCCCGGCGGCTGCCTGGGGGACGCGCCCGCGCTCGGCCTCGACCAGCACGGCCTCTGGCGCGCGGCCCGCCCGCGCGCCGGAGGCGTAGGGTCAGGGCTCAGGCCCCCTGTGCGCCGCAGCTAGTACCACATGCTCGCGCGCCGCGCGCCACCACGCGCGTTGAGCGTGCAAGGATGCTGCAGCGTGGGGCGCCGCGCACACTGCTTTGCGCGAACCACACGCAGGTGCCGAGCGGTCAAGCTTCGGTCCACTCTGGCACCCCTGGTTTTTTCTTCGAGCTGGTTGGCAGCTGCAGGCAGGCAAGTGCGCACGCTGCGGTCAGCTGGACAACCGCGCGGCGGCTGCGCATAACCCCTGGCCGCCCCGCACCGGCCCGCATTGCTGACCGCCGCTGACGTGTGCCCTGCCGCTGCGCAGGGTGGCCGTAAACCTGTTTGCGCCGGGCGGCGGCCCCTTCGTGGGCCCGCTGCTGGTGGGCGTGAGCAAGGCGGGCCTAACGGCGGCCGCGGGCGCGGCCAAGTTCCCCGCCACGCAGACGCTGGCCGGCTGGCCGGCTGACCCGCTCGCCTTCTCGCTCATGCCCGCGCGCACGCAGGCGCGCGCCCAGCAGCGCCGCCGCACGCGTGCAGGGGCCTGCCTCCAGCCTGCCTCCTTACTAGGTAGGCGGGCTGGAGCACAGCTGCCAGGGGAGAGAGGCAGGCTGAGCACAGCTGCTAGGGCCTGGCAGGCACCGCGCTCAATCGCCTGAACTGCTCTGCTGCCCCTGTACCCGCGGCCTGCCAGGCCCTGAACCGCTCACGCTCCCGCGCGAGCAAAGGCACCGCACGCAGCAAACTCCGCAGCTGTCCTCAGCCGTGTGGGGTTCCCGGCGCAGGCCGGCAGCGCGCACAACACGTCCGCCAACGGCACGCTGTTCGTGGTGGCCACGGCCGCGCCGCTGCAGGCGCCCGCCGCCGCACCGCGCCCGCTCATGACCTGGGCGATCACCAACACGGCCAGCCTGTCAGCCCCGGTGCGGCGCGTGCTTGTCAACCCTACCATGACCCTGATCGCGGCCCTGTTGGTGGTAGCGGACGCGCTGCGTGTCGGCTGATGGTCAAGTGTGAGGGTGTCGCGGAGCGAGTCTGCATGCACGCCGTGCGGCATGCATCGGGATTCGCGCCGCCTGTCCTCCTGTTTCTGATTACAAGGCCGTGCACGTTGGACGCAGGGTCAGCAGACGTGCTCCGAGGTCCGCCTGCATATCAGCAGTGTAGTTTCTGCACGTACAGTGGCGTACGGCAGCGCATGTGTTCCCAACGCCTCCGTACCTGCCAAGCCGGTGGGCACTGAATCAGCTTTTTGCGGGCGGCAGGGCGGCGCCGTGCTTGTCTCAGCGCCGTCAACGCCGAACGCCCTGCCGGTGGTCGCGCCGGACGCGCGTGGGCTGGGCCTGGTGGCGCACCAGCCGGGCGGCGCGCCCGCGCTGCGCCCCGGCGACGGCCGCGTCACGGGCCTCAGCTACTCCGGCGGCCTGCTGTGGGCAGGTCCGGTGCCCTTTCGCAGGGGCACGGCGTACTATCCGCATGAGGGGTTGTCTGCCCATGTACTAGCTCCCTTGAGGCTGCTGTCCAACAGGGTGCGGGCGGGCGCCCCAGGAGACCCTTTCTTCAATCCAGAAACCACTTCATCAACCGCTTGATGTGCCGGCGCCCCTGGGCGGGCTGCGGCGCCCACCTGCGGCATATGCAAGACAAGACAGCATGCCTGACCCAGCGTGGCGCAGCGCGCCGGGGCCGGTACCCTGCTGCATGTGACATGCTTGCGGCCCTTCCCATGCACTAAGCCCTAAGCGGGTCCGCTGCTGACGCGCGGCCGCCTGGGGCGCGCAGCCGCGTCCACCGCCGCAACCGTCAACGGCAGCCTGGTGCAGGGCGCCGCCTACTGGGTCCTCGACCCGGCCGCGCCGTCGCAGGGCTACGCGCCGACCGTCAAGCTCCAGGGGTGCGCGCAACATCATGTCAGTGCCACCAATAGCCAAACCTGTGGGGAGCTTCCTTGGCGGTCTGGGGAGTGCGGCATTACATGCCGAGCCTGCGGCTGCATGCTCTGCCGCCTGGCGCACTGAGGAGGGTGTCGAGCGGGTCTGCGACATGCATGGCCGCGTCTAAGGGCGCCTGGCTATGCATTTCCTGCAGTATCTACAGACACAAAAGATGGATTGGCTTACAATGCGTATTTACTCTCCTCAAACCGCCAGTGCGCTTCCAGCTCAGATGGGCCGGCGGGCCGGCAGGTATGTGGCGGCGGCGGATGTAAGCCTGCTGAACCCAGTGGTCACCGCCAATGCAGCCGGGCAGGGCATCCTGGCGGGCAACGTGGTCGGCCGCGGCACCAACCTCACGCTCGCCTACGCGCCGGTCACGCTGACCTCGCATGGTGCGCTGGGGTAGAATGACATGAGGAGTTGGTTCCTGTGCTGACCACTAGAGCTTGCACATGCGCTACACCCAGATGCCCTGCAGGTTGTTAGCAATTAGAATCGCCTGTCTTGCAAAAGTAGCACCTGCCTCATTGTGGGCAGCATGGCGCCAACTTGTGCACTGACATGCAGCAGACCCTCCTGGCCGGGGACTTCAGCTTGGTCCTGTCATGCTTGCTGAGCGACCTACTCAATCTGTTGTACATTTTGAAGAGAGGCGCATGCCTCGTTATACCATAGTACTGCAGTCACGCTGTTGGTCTAGTGTGCGCACGGCCACGCTGCAAACCCGCAGCATGTGCGCTCTTGACGCCAGACAAGAAATGATTCCACGAGCTTCAACTCCACGACCCCTGCGCAGGCGTGTCCGCGCTGCTGCACGAGCCGCGGACGGCCGACATTGCGCTGCAGGGCTTCAGCGCGAGCGGCCCCGGCGACCTGCTGGCGAGCGGGCACACCTCGGCCGCCGCGGTGGACGAGGCCGGCGACCTGTGGGTGGCCACGGAGGTCGTCGGCGCGCCGACCCTCTACTGCACTGGCCAGGCGCGCCGCTTGACAGCCCGCTGGCCTGCGTTGGCCGCAACACCGCGCTGTCTTGCTCTGCTCTAATAAGCTTGCCTTACTGTGGAATGTGCCCACGGATGTGCTCATTTGCCTGTTGCATTTGCCTTGTGGTGGTGCCCTGTCTGTTCTGTGACAGCCTGCATGCGGCGGTGGTGAGCGCAGTGCAGCGCAAGGGTTTAATGAATGCGCGCAGGTCTTCTCCACCCAGCCGCTGTGCCCCAACTGGGGGACGCTGGCCCTGCGCATCAACGCGTCGCTGTTCGCCTGAGGACTCCTCTTACGTATGCGCGATGGCTTGAGCGCCTGATGGCCTGCCAGGGCTGTGCGCTCTGCGACGAGCCTGCCCCTTGGTCGGTGAACAACCACAACGAATGCCAACCCTCCAGAGTATGGGTACTTGTCGTTTTACGGCGTTTGTGACGACGCTGTTCATCCACGCATGCTGCTGGGCTTTGGTGCCGTGACGAGCCGCTCCACCCGCCTCGCTGGACGCGCGCGCGCCACGGGATCGAGGCCATGCACTGGGAAAGCGTGCGAGCCTCTGTCTGGAGCCTGTGGACTACGGGGGTGATGCTGTCACCCTGCAAGGACACGCCATGCTGCGCACTTTGCTGCAATCAAGGAACTGGCATGACGGTTCTCGATTATTTCTGGGTGCTTAGGCTTTTCCACAATGCAGCAACACTAGCGCACGGCAGCTTTGGTGCCTACGATGCATGCTTGCATTTGACAGTGCTCACGCTGTAAAGTGACTTCGGTGCAACAGTGCGCACCGAGCTTACAGAGTACCCCTGCTGCAAGCGCAGACGTCCACCTCGCAGCAGCGCATGCCGCGGCGACCGGGCAGAATCATGCCCATGTCAAAGCCCAGCATGCAACTTCCAGCATCCCTGGACGGCGCTGTGAATTTGGGAGACACAGGACCGCTGTCTATGCGCTTCAGGCGTTGGCAGCGCCGCAGGGCCCGGCGCTGCCGCAGCGCCCTCAGCAACTGCAAACCGCCCGCAGCACCCCTGAGAAAACTACTGGCGTTTAAGCAGCGCTGCAGAGATTGCCAGAAAAGACCCGTCTTCTAGCCCGCATCCCACGACTCCAGCGCAGGGGAGCGGCACCCAGCGCGAGACCTGCCACACTGCCGCTCAGTGCTCCGGAAGCGCGGTGCCGCGCTCCAGGTTGGCCTTGATCTCGCGCGTGTGCGGCGAGAAGAAGCGGTCAATCTTCTTGTTGAACATCTCGTTGCGGTCATTGATCGAGTCCACGTCCTTCTCCGGCTCGAACGCGCGGCGGCGGCTGATGGTCTTGCGTGCGCCCTTGCGCGCATTGAGCTCCATGACCATCGCGTCCATGCGCTCCACGGGCACCGGCGGCGCCACCTGCAGGGCGCGGCCAGGGTAGGCTTAGGGTTGCGATGGGTCACATTCCATCGCGGGCGTTGGGGCGTGGCGCCGCGGGTGCGCGGCACGCACAGGTCGCGCGGCGCGCAGCGCGAGCGGCTGCCGCAGACGCAACCGGCGCCACCAGAGCTGCCGGGGGGCGCAAAGCGCTGCCAGTCGGGGGTCGCAAAGCGGCGGCCGACCGGCGCACCCCGTAGAGCATGGAGTCGCCGGCGCGGTAGAACTCGGGCTGCGTGGCCTTGGCGGCCTCGTAGGCGGCCAGGTCGACCGGCACCTACGCGGCATGGCGCCAGGGTGACTAGGATTTAGGGTTACATCAGGGTCACAGTGGGTGCGCTCAACAGCGGCAAGGGGTCAGGGCGTCGGCGGCGGCGCGCACCTTGGCGGCGCGCTTGTCGTACGCGGCCGCGTACGCGCGCGCGGAGTGGCCGTCCGCGCCCGCGCCGGGCGCGCCGTCGCGCTTACGGTAGTGCATCGCCGCGCTCTCCGCCGTGTGCAGCCGGTGCTCCTGCGCGGCAACCCGCGCGCTCGCACGTGCGCGATGACAGCACCCAACAGTGTGATACGAGCAATCGATGGCCCCTACGTATAGATGCCAGTGCGTGAAGCATGAAGTCAATACTGAGCCTGGCAAGCATCACCCCTGTCCCACGCGGGCGGGCGAGGCCCTGCAGCCCGCATGTGCACGTGTCCCCGCCTGCACGCCCCGACCAAATGGTGCGGCTGAGCAGGGTTAGGCTTGGGGTCTGCCGCACACGCCTGCTCCGGCTCCAGACCCAGGCGCTTGAGCTCATCCACGCGCTTCTTTTTCTGGTCCTCGTACCATTTGCGCTTGGAGCCCGAGCCGTCTGCAGCGCCCTCCGGCAGCGCCTGCCGTGCCGCCGCGCCCGCGCCGGACCCCTCAGCTCGCGCTCAATTCGCTGCGCTTAGCAGCGCTGCATGCACGAGGCATGCCATACCAGAGGTTGCTCGCTGCAGCGGCCCGGTGACTGGGTGACGCTTGCGCAGCCACATGAAGCGCCTGGCAGCTAGAGCGCCCTCTCGGCGCGCTCCGCTTTGGTGTGGCACTGTGTATGGCACTGGCTGGGGTGGCATGCATGTGGGCAGTGCATCCTGTGCTCCCTCATGAGGAGGCAATCAAAGTCTGTGTTCCACACTTCTCCCTAAGTCTGTCTCTTGACTCTGTCAGTTGCATACCTGTTGCTGCCAAGTTGATAGGGGAAGCAAACACAAAATCTGAGCGCAGCGGGCCCGCGCTTGCCCCCCACGCGCCCTGGGCCAGCACCTTGCGCCGCTTCTCGGCCACCACGGCGTTGTGGTTGGCCTTGCGGCTGGCGGCCAGCTTCTGCTGCAGCTCCCACAGCTTGCGCTGCCGCGGGTTCATGCCCTCCGTTGGGTCGTACCCCCCTGCCGGCCGCATTGCAGGCCACGTCAGGGTCGGCTCGCAGGGGCTGCGCCGGCCGGCGAGGCTGCAAACTAGCGCAGCTGCGCGGCCTGCTTGCGCGCTTTCCGCATGCCGCGGTCCACACTACCTCGTATGCGCCCGGCGCAAACGCCCGATTGCAGCCGCGGTGACGGCGCGGGGCGCTGCCCTGTCGGGCTCACAGCACTTCGGCCGCCTCTGCATCCCTTCCACCGCAGCACGCGCCCCAGACCGTCGCAGCAACCGTGCGCTGCATACGCAAATTGTTACTTATGGGTCGTGGCTAGGGTTAGGGTTACAGTGGCCCGTGCAGCACCTTCCTGGGCGCCGTCTTCATCTGCACGGCGTGCAGCCTCCCCGTCGCCCCCGTCCTCGTGCGCTGCGCCGGCGCGGCCGCTCGCGCCCTCCCCCGTAGCGCCGCCGGGGTGCGCGCCCTCAGCGCTCCCCCGCCCCGCACCAGCCTGGCGGTCGTCCGGAGCTGCTTCGCCGGCTGCCCCCCGGCCGCTGCCGCCTGCCTCCGCCCCTGCCAGCTCATCCTGCACATGCACACGTACACACATTGAACACAACACTGAGGTTCAGACCCTAGGGCGAGGTGCACAGGCTGCTTGTGAGGCCCTCAAGTCCTCTGCGATTGGCGTCTCATCCTGCATATAACCGACCGGCAGCAAACAGCGCTCACTATGGTCTGCTGCCCTTGTCCCAGCAGGCAGACTTGTTTGCCTGCATGTGCACAGCATGTGCATATGATTCCGGCTCACTCATCAACCACACCCTTGAACTGCCATTCCTCGCATTATTCATCAGGCACACCACCGCACTGCCATTCCTTCTGATGTCAAGACACTGTCAGCACAACTCTCACAGTCTCGCATTTCTGCGTGCGTGACACAAAGCAGAAGGTCTGTGGAGAGGGTCTGTGGAGGCTGGGGGCCCCTGCGCGCGCACCTGCGCGGTGCGCGCCGGCGGCGGCGCGCGCATAGGTGCATCCACCTCGCCGCGGATCTGCTTCAGCCGCTGCAGCGACTCCTGGTCGGGGTTCACCTGCGCCGCACCCCGCCGCATCATGCCGCAGCAACGCGGCCACCCTCAGTGTCTCCACATTCTCTGCTGAAATCTGACAGTCTGGTGGCGCATAGAGTCTGCAAGTCTCCGCAAGTCTCCGAACGGGGCTGGCCTCCTCGAGCCGACCCCGCCTGACGTCCCTGGCCCTGCTCGGGGCCGGCGGCGGCGCCGCGCCTGCAACGGGTCCTTGCGCAGGTTGGTCTCCTCCTCCTTTGCCGCCACCAGGCGCGACAGGATCTGTCGCCGGCTCGGCAGCTCGCCGCTGTCCGCGATGGTCACCGCCTTGGTCGGCTTGCCCGAGCGCGTGCCGCACGCCTCCATGCGCCGCACGATCTGCATCCCCTCCTCCACCTTGCCGAACACCACTGCGGCGCGCGCAGGTGCCGGGTCGCTCGGCGCGTGTGGAGCGCCTGTCAACTGTCTCCTTGCACGTACAGCCAAGCGGGGGGTGGTGAGCAGTGCTGCGCACCGTGCTTGCCGTCGAGCCAGGCGCAGGGCACCGTGCAAAGGAAGAACCTGCGATCAGGACAACCGGACTTGGAGCGTCGTTGCCAATTCAAAGAGCGTGGTCAGCAAAGAAACACAAGCATGTGCGTACTGGCTGCCGTTTGTGTCCTTGCCCGCATTTGCCATTGACAATATGCCTGTTCCCCACACTCCCAGTCAGCAGTGGTGCCTGCAAGCCGGATTCACAGTGCGGCAAAGTGGCTGCAGAGCAGGGCGCTGAACACAGCGCGCCCGCTCACCCGGCGCATCATGCTTGTGCCGGAAGTTCTCGTCCTCAAAGGTGGGCCCGTAGATGGACTCGCCGCCCGTGCCGTCGCCGCGTGTGAAGTCCCCGCCTTGGCACATCTGCGGAGCGCGCCCCGCACTCAGGTGCAAGCCCCGCGGCGCTTGCACAACCACGGCCCGCCGGCCTGCGCCGCGGCGCTGGCCTGCGGGCAGGGGCGCTCACAAAGTCGGGTATTATCCTGTGGAACTTGGAGCCCTTGAAGTGCAGCTTGTGCCCTGTGCGGCTGAGGCCGGCGCCGACGCAGAGCGCGCGGAAGTTCTCCGCGGTGCGCGGCACGGTGTCCGCGAACAGCGTGATGGCCACGCGGCCCGCGGGCTCGCCGTCCAGCTCAATGTCGAAGAACACGCGCGGGTTGTCCATCGTGCGGTCCATGGCTGCTGCGCTGTCAGCGGCGCCTGCACAGGCCAGGGACTGTCTGGTCGGGGAGCAGCGTCACGATGAACACTTTTGCTCCCTCTGCTTCTGGTGGTGTGTGCACCAAACCCTAGCTAGGGTTCAAGGCAATTCTGGCTTCCCCTGGCAGCCGCTTGTTCATGGAGGGCGGCCCAAATCCCACATTACAGCGCATGCAGGAGCGCGCGCGCACCGAGGCGCAGTGTTAGTGTCAGCGTCCGGCGTTAGTGCTGGCTGTCCTGGTGTGGCAGTTTGAAGGACTTGCTATGCGCCACACCGAGCGGACCGGGAGAGCAGACGCTGCAGCGGTGCGGCATGCGCCTGGACACGCGACCCAATTAGTGCGCAGAGCGCATTGCTGTTCTGCAGCACCTTGGATCAGAGCGGCGCCGGGCGGAGCGGCTGCTACGCAAGGAGAGGCGCCTGGGCGCCACCGCGCAGCTCCTGACACACGCACGCCGAGCGTCGGAGCGGCGCGGTGGCGCCCTGGCCCCTTTCCTTGTGTGGGAGCCGCTCCGCCATGCGTCGCCCCCTCCCGAGGTGTGGTGGAAGAACAGGCGCTCTGTCGGCCGGTTGGGCAAAGTGTTGAGCCCCCCGCCGCCACCCAACTGCCGCAGCCTCTGCTCCTCGGTCCGCTCGGAAGTGCCGCACCAGCGCTTCGACCAGGCCGGCGCTCTGGCGGCCGTTTGGGAAGTGTATTTAGCCATGTGTCCCACCGCCGCAGCCTCTGCTCCTCGGTCCGCTCGGAGGTGCCGCAGCAGCGCTTCGACCAGGCCGGCGCCGGCGCGCCCAGCACCGCAGCTGGTGCGGACAGCTTCTGGCCGGATTTGGCAGGGACGTGAAGCGGACCCTAGGGCGCTGCGCCTGCGGCGGCCTCCGCCGACCCTGCCTCGCACTTGCGCTGGCTGTGGCGGCCCCATTGGCGAGCACCGAGCTGACGCCCCAGCCTCACACCCTGGGCCCGGCACGCATACCTTTTGGCCCTAGCCCACACAAACCACCAGCACTTTGCCAGAGTCCGTGCTGCCCAATCCTGGTCTGGCGCAGTATCATGGGCCTCAGTGTTGCAAGGGCGCACAGCTGTAGGTGACTGATACAGTGCCCTATCCCTTGCAGCCGGGCGTGCTCGTGGCACGGCGCCGCCAAAGCTTTAGCAAAGCGTGCAGCTATATCTGGGGAGGGAGCAGCTGCCGCGTCTGGTATGTCCCACCCAGGCGGCGCGGTGCTACAGCGCTTTTCATGGCCCACTCGTGCTCCTTGGGCGTTGTGAGCAGGAGACGGGCAGTGGGCATGCCCAGAGTGCATTGTGTTTGGCCATGGTTCAAAGTGCAGTCGGGTTGCTTGGATGCCTTTGGTGGTATATGCTTGTTGGTGTGTCAAGTGTCAAGCCTCAGCGCCTTCTCATAGCCTACACACCGAGCCAGTGTTAAGACGTTCAGTGTCCTGCCCATTGCGTCGTCCATCAGGCTCCTAACGCATGTGAGCGCTGGGACTGGTAACTCATGTCGGGCCAGCCTCATGGCACCCGTCAGGTGGAGTGCGCAGAGCACACAGAGCAGCAGTCGATCGTAAATAACCCCAAACTTGTTCACGAAGTATTCACCGGGCCCCGTTTCAGCAATCAGGGGTTGTCAGGGAGGCTCTTCATGCTACGCAGCACACACTCCCAGAAATGACAGAGCGGCTGGACAGCTTCCTATGTCACTTGTGCGCTCTGTTCCTAGCTGCTGTACGCCGTACACAATATAAATGCATGCTCATATAAGCCAGGAAAAGAGGACCCTGTTGTACACCAGAGCTGGCAGCCCAACTAGTGAAGAAATGAATCAGGCCCGGGCCCCGCACTGTCGTGACGCCAGTGGCGTCTGCTGAACGTCATGCGGCCACTGCAGAAGCATTCTGCATGGCCACCAAAGCAGCTGTATGCGTGCACACGTGCGCATTCGCAGCCAGCCGCAAAGGCTGCCGGCTGCCTGCAGGCCTGGCAGAGCGCAGCAGTATGGAAGCAGGGTGCCTAGACACTGTTAGAGAGAGCGAACGCCCCAGCATAGAAATTGCGCGGCACGATCAGGCACTGTGTGCTCGCGAACTTGCAAGCTCGGAGCTGTCGCGTTTGTTCAGCTCAGCATGCCCGCGGCAGGGGCAGCGCAAGCGCCTGAGGCGGTGTCTCAGAGCCCGCCGCCGGGCTGGGGGCCAGGCGCGAGCGCCGCATAGGTGCTGTCCACGAGCACGTCGCCAGGGTTGGCCGGCTGCGCAGCGGGGTCGTCGGCCGCGGCCAGCACCTTGAGCGCGGATGCCAGCGCCTGGCTGTCGCCGGGCGCGAAGGCGACGCGCTGCGGCGGCGCAGGCTCTGCGGTCAGCCGGATCGGCGGGTAGGTGGCCAAGCCGGCTAGGGCTGCTTCCGCCGCCGAAAGCGGCGTGGCCCCGGCGGCAGGCGCGGTCGGGGCGCCGGCGATGGCGCCTGCCAGGCGCGCTGGCAGCGCCGGGTCCGGCTCAGCCCCAAATGCCGCAGCCGCGAGGAACAGCACTGCCAGCAGGCGGATGGGCATGAACATCCTGGTGCACCTGGGGAGCATGCCTGCACGTCAGCCAGTGTGACTTGCCCGACAAGGGTTCTGCATTGCGGGCGCTGCGTGGCAAAGTGGACAGGACACATGCAGCGTACTACGTAGGGTGCTGCGCACCTATTTCGAGTTGCCGTGTCTGCGTTAAAATTGAAGGGGAGAGCTGAACTGCTGCTGTCCTCTGCACAGGCCTTTGAATTTGGGCGAGAAATGCCTGTTCTGGCTCTATTGGAATTTTCTGTGCTTGCACGATACGAGCGTCAACATCATCACAGTTGAGTCGATAGCTGCAAGCAAATCATGCGGGCAGGTTCACCCACAGCTGCCAAAGAGCATGCCCTCGGGGCTCAGGTGAGAGGTCTGCAGCTGCGGTGGTAGCTCCTGCCACGCCCCTTGAAGTCCTTCCCAGAACCTGCTTGACACCATGTACCTTATACTTTGTTGCATACTTTGACGCGTACACCAGTACGAGTAAGGGTTCGAACTGCCTCTCGTCTGGTTGTTTGCATGCATTGGATGGATCCTGCCTCAGAGAGGCTGTTCGTGTATGCGTGATCATTCACACACCATGCAAGTGTATCACGCATACGCAGCCCAGATTGCGCATGCTCGCTGACCTGGGAGGGGTGCCTCAGAACTGCAAATCCTGCAATGGGCAGCACACAAGAGAGCACACGCCAAGCACCTGGCAGGCCCAGTCGTCACGGGCAACCCAGCGCTGGACGCCCTTCCAGCGCGCATGCCACACGCGAGCGCCCCAGACGGCAGTGCCCGCGCGCCCAGCCCAGCGGCGGCAGGGATGCGTCAGATCAGCCACTCTGCGTGCACGGCCAGCGCGGCCGCGGCCGCGCCGCGGCCGCGCCGCGCGAGCACCAGGCCGGGCGTCACCGTCAGGCCGTCCGCGGCCGCCAGCTGCAGCGACAGCTCCGCCACGAGCGGCGCGCGCGCCGCGCCGGCGCCGGCAGCCGCAGGTGCGGGCGCCTCCCAGTTCCGGCACCTGGCGGCGGCCGCGCGCGGCGTCACCGCCCGCCCCTCGCAGCACAAGGGTGCCAACCTGCTGTGTGCGCGCACTGTGCGGCTGCCCGCGGCAGCTGCAGCGTAACTTCAGTGCTGCTGGCCGCTGTCCCGCTCTCGTGTCATAGGTCTTCTTGCAATGCCGCCTGCCGAGCAGACCCGCCGCTCACAAACGCGGCGGCAGCACTACCCCCCCTGGATGACTTCAGCATCCCCAGCGTCGCCAGTGCCGGGGCCCGGGCGGCGCGCGCGCACCGCCCGACGGAGAGGCCCCAGTCGCAGCCGGAGCCGTCGGGCAGCGTGGCCAGCGTGGCGGCCCAGTCCCAGGGCCGGCCGCCGCCGGCGCGCCCGCCGCGCGCGCGCGGCCGGCTTGCCCAGCCGCACAGCGCATAGTCGTCCAGCACGCGCCAGGCGCCTGCGTCGCGGCCGCGGGCGCTCATGCATGCAACAGCAGGTGGCAAGGGCATGCAAGCACTGGATCGCGGTATCTTTGGCGGGAAGGCCGTCGGGGGCAGGAAGTGGGCAGGAAGGGGGCAGGAAAAGCCAAAGTGAATGCGCATCCAGGCTCGGCATGCGCACGCCTTCACGGGCTCCCTCTGCGCAATGCTCAGCCACGCCCGGGAGAGGATTTGTGAACACATGCAAGCGGGCGACCTGGTTCCGCGCACTGCAGTGGTGAGATCAGCAAGCCAGGAAGAACCTTTTTCATGGGTGAGCTGCGGCACGGCAATGCATGTCGGCGCGCCTGTCACGCCGAGCTCGTCGATGTCTTCGCCGCGGCCGCCGCCGCTGCGGAGCCCACGGCGCAGCCAGCCGGGAAGCTGTGCCCCTGACATCCGCCCTATCCCCTGGCGGCGAGGCGCAACTGCTCGCCACGAGCCGCCCTCGGCGGCGGCGCCGCTGCGGCCGCCGTTGCCGCCATGCGCGCTCGCCGCAGCACCGCTGGGCTCCCGGTCAGCGCCAGGGCCGCGTGCCGACTCAGCGCCGCTCCAGCCCTCGCCCGCCTGTCCGCCGCCCTCGCCCCCGGCGCGGCCACAAACCTCATGCAGGCCCAGGGATCTGCCGGCGACACCCTCGCTCGCACCCTCGGCATCGCCGCTCAGGCTGGCTCCGGGGGCGCCGGCGCCCCCGTTCCCCCGGCCGGGCGCCGCGCCGCCGCCGGCGGGGCCCGCGGCCGGCATGCCGCCCGGGGCGGCCTCGGCGGCCGCGCGGTGGCGCGCGCCGAGCAGGGCCAGCGACGCACCGCTCCACGGCGACGCCTCCAGCTGCACAAGGCTGCTGGCGCCGCGCGCCTCGCCTGCGCGCGGCGTGGCGGTCTGAGCGCGTCCGTTGCCGACCCGCATGCAGCGCTTGCGTTGCATTTCCCAGGTGCGTGCGTGACGAAGCTGGAGGCCGGCAAGCGAGCGAGCCTTTGCGTCGCTCGAAGCTGTACCGTCGTACTGTGAAGGTGTCCCCTAATACATAGTGGCGAAACACAGTTGCGAGACTGCTTGCAGGGCTGCGTGCAGGGCCGGCGCGCCATCGGGCCAGAAGTGGCCGCAGGACAGCGCCATGCCCGGCCGGCGGAGCGTGCCGCCCAGCGCCGCGCCGCCGCCGCCGCCGCAGCGCTGGTGCACCGCGCAGCCGCAGCGCATGAAGCGCGTCAGGCCCCGGCCTGCGACGCGCCGCGCCGCGCCGGCGCCTCACGACCAGCGCGCCCTGCGAGCCAGGCGCCGCCGGCGCATGCACGGCGGCAGGCGCGCCGCCACCGCTCGTGTCGCGCGATCGCTGTGCGCTGCCAGACCGCACCGCGGACTGCATTTTCCGCAGCTGCCGCAGTGCCTCTTCAGCTGTAGCAGTGGCAGCAGCGGCGCCTTGTCCAGTCGCCCAGGGCCGGGGGCCGGGCCGGAGGCGCGGCCGCACCGCTGGGCGCGTGCAGCGAGGGCACAAAGTCGTCGCCGCGCGCGCCGAGCGGCGCCGCCAGCAGCGCGGCGCCCGGCGCGACCTGCCACTGGCACAGCACCTGCGCGCGCGCTGCGCGTCAGCCGCGCGGGACAGCACCTGCGCACCCGCGGGACAACCGCAGCGCCGCCCGGCCCCGCCAGGCGGCGCCGCGGCTGCCCGCGGCGGCCGCGGGCGCGCCCTGCGGGGCGCCGCACCCCGGCTGCGTGAACCACCGCTGGGGCGCCGAGGCGCCTGCTCACCCAGGGCACACGCCTGCTGCCATGTCCTGCGCCACATGAGTCGTGGCAAGAACCCTGTCATGATAGAGACCCAGCCTGCTGTGAGCGCTGCCATGCGCCGGGGTCGGCGTGGCGGCGCCTCACCTTGCGCAGCTGCGCCACGTCGTCCGCGCCCACCCGGCACACCGCCGCCAGCCGGTCGCGCCCGCCGCGCAGCGCGCGCTCCAGCCGCAGCAGCAGCGCCGCGTCGCCAAGGCTGCCGCCCGCGGCGTCCAGCGCGCCACCCGCCGCGCCCGCCCCGCCCTGCGGCATGGGGGCAGGGCGCCAGTCACTTTATACATGCTACACACACAGAGCAAAGCCTCTTTGCAATCACATACATTTTGCACTCGCATGATTGGCGTGCCGCCCGGGCGCTGTCCGCGCTGTTGTGACATTCAAACAAGGGGCGGCGAGGATGCGCAGCCGCATGCTGCACCATGGCCGCAGGAGCTCTGCCGCTGCCTCCCCTGCCGCAGTGGCATCACTGCGCGTCACCGCCTCTTCAACAGCAGGCAAGCTCAGAGCTAGATGACCCCAGTCACCGCGCTGCCAGCTGCCACAGCCTGATTATGACGCATGCAGCCTGGCAACGGGGTCTGTGGCGCCCCGCCCTGGTACCACCGCCCACCAGTCACCCGGAGGGGGAGCACCACATTGCTCAGGTCTCCCGCGACCAGGTGCCTGCAGCGCTGGCCCCAGCTAGAACCTGCTCCGCACATGCGAGTCAGGCCCAGCGCCGGCGTGCCTGCAACGACAGCAGCGCCGCGCCGGCGGCGAGCGCGCCCGACACGCGCGCCCCCGCGCGGCCGCCGCCGCCGCCGCCAGAGGCGGCGCTGCCCGCGCCGGGCGCGGCGCCCGCGCGCGCGCCCGGCTCGGCGTCGCCGTCGCCGAGCGCGGCGTCCACGCGCTCGTCCAGGCGCAGCAGCTGCTCGAACGCGTCGCGCTGCAGGCGCTTCAGCGCCTGCACGTCCTCCCTGGCCCGCGCGCGCGGGCCGCTGCACGTCGCATGATATCGAATCGAAGAATTGAAGAAAGAAGAGGGTGGGGCACGACGCATGGGCATCTTGCAGGGTCCCGCGCAGCGGCCGCTGCCTCCGGCAGGCGCTGCTGGGTGCAGGGCAGGGCGGCCTGCCTCCCAGGCGCAGCCGCCATCACTTTGCACGTGCACAGGAGAGCGGGCTGCGGGCAGGCGCTGCAATGCACCCACGCGCTGCAGTGCTGCCACGGAGCGGCGGCCCGTTTAGGGCTGGGACGCGCCGCAGGGCGGCTTGCTGCGCGAGCGCGGCCGCCAGGCGCTCCCGCGGCGTCGCCTGCCGCGCCTCCTGCGCGCCGCCGGGCCCGGCGCCTGCGCCGCGCAGGCGCCGCAGCGCGGCCGCCGCGCCGCGCCGCAGCACGCCGGCGTAGTGCGCCGCCGCGGCCAGCAGCGCCGTGAGCACGGTCGCGCCCACCGCCGCGTCGAGCAGCAGGCGCAGGCCGCGCGCGCGCCGGCCGCCGCGGCCCGCGCCGCCGCCTGCGGGCGCGCCGCCGCCCCCGCCGCCCCCACCACCGCCGCCGCCCCCGCCGCCGCTGCCGCCGCCGCCCCCACCAATGCCGTTCGCCGTCTTCACCAGGTGGCTCAGCCCATTGCTGCCGGGCAGCGTGTCTGCGGCCTGCGCGCCGCGCGCGGTCGCGCCGTTCGTGGCCGCGACGTGCGCCGCGCCGGGCAGCGGCGGCGCGCCGTTGCCGCTGCCCTCGCCGCCGCCTGCCGCGCTGCTGCCGGTGCCGGCTGCCGCGGGTGTGAAGCTGCCGCCGGCGCTGCGAGCTGACTCGCCACTGGCACTGGCTGCGGACGTGGCAGTTGCGGCGCTGGGCGGCGGGCCAGTGCCGTCACCGCCGCCACAACCAGCCGGGCTCCTGTTTGCCACGTCCGCTGTGTCTGCAAGGCTGATCGGGTCTGTGGTGCCCTGCGGAGCGTCGACGCTGCCTGTTGCGCCGCTCGAGGCCGCAGCGCTGCATGCCAATGCTTGCCCAGGGCGGCGCCGGACAGCTTGTGACCGCCGTCCCTGGGCAGCCACAGGCATAGCACCCGGGCCGTTCAACCTGAACAGTCCTGCAGGCGTGGCGCGACACACATCAAGACAATGTAAAGAGTGCGAACGAGAGCCAGTGCTGCGCCAAACGCCGCTTCGGCCGCTGTGCAGTCTCGCATGTACAGGAGTTGCCATCGAGGCGCGCGATGGACTTGACAACTTGTTTCAACATGTCCATCAACGGGAGAAAAATAAGTACCGTATACGGGAGTATCCTTGCCCTACGCAGTTACGTTTACAAAAAACACAGGCAGCCGTCAGAGCTGGTCAAAGCATGCACGCGTGAAACCGTGATGGAGGCCCGCACGGAGAGGAAAGCGGTGAGATTCAAGACCTTGCTCTTCTTCTTCGTGTGCGCGCTGGCCACAGCAATGGTCTACGCCCTGAAGTGCAGCCTGCACTCCGGTGCGGGTGCTCAGCAGCGCACAAGCTTAGCCAGTGTCGCCCTGTGCATGTCAAGCCTCGGGCCCAGATCGACTCGCAAGCAGCGTGAGCAGCACGTGGGTTACTTGGTCTGCTCACTGTCCACGGCGCCTATCACCAGCCAGCCCACAAGTAAAGCAGGCGAGCAGACAAGGAAACCGCTGGACTGCAGCACATAAGTACGCGTCCTCCGCGAAGTACCTTACGGTGTCGCGCAGTGGCAGGCATTGCAGCGTCATCGCGGGCGGGGACGCCTGAGCGGGTCCGCAGCATGCTGCGCCTCTCTGCCCGCGGCCGCACAGCTGCGGACGCGCAACTCGACCGGCAGGGCCCGCCAGCAACCGTGGGAGCGCTGAGGCTGCGCGCCTTTGTGGGGGTGATGTCCAGCACGCGGGAGCGCCGGGACGCCGTGCGCGCGACCTGGTTCCCGAACGCAGCGGAGCTGGACAGGTGAGCAGCCACACCCTGTGAGAGAGCTTGCGAGGGGGCTGTCTGCATCCCTTCAAGTTCATCTTCTGCTTGCCCTGATGGCGTCTTGAGAGGTGGTGACAGGCAAGGTCCTCCGCGGGTACTCGGGCGCTGCAGGGCCGCGCTGAGCCGCAGTGGATTGTTAACCTGCATGTCCATGACGGACACTGTGAGCTACCAACGGGCACGCGTGCACTGTATGAGTTTAACGGTGAGTCAGTGAGCTTGCAGGGGGTATTCCTGCTTTCACCCAGGTACGCCTCTGTCGCAAGAGGAGCGTGCGCCGCAGGCTGGAGGCAGACGTGGGCATCCGCGCGCGCTTCGTCTTGGGACATTGGCCGGGAGACCCCTTCTTAGAGCGCGCAGCCGACGGGGAAGAGGCGCAGGCGGGCGACATCCTCCGCCTGCAAGTCGCCGAGACATATGAGAACCTGCCGATGAAGGTGTGGCATCACTCGCGCTGCTGCGTGTGCTTGGCAGCATGCGGTCGCATGCGCATTTTGCAGCACAGCATAGCACAGGTACTTGTGCAATGTGTCTTTGCAGACGTTGTGCGTTGACTGTCACTTGGGGATCTTGCTGGCTTGCGGTGCGTTCAAGCGGGCATGCAGATGCATAGCGAGGTGGCGCGAGGCCAGGCAAGGAGCAGTCATTGTTGCTTAGAAATGACAGCCTCAGGCTCCCTGTGCTTGAAACGGCACGTTGCATGGAGCAGTACTGAGTGCTGGCCAGTGTGGTTGGCTCAGACGTGGACGTTCTTCCGAATGGTCTTTGATGAACATGACCCTGACTACATAGTCAAGACTGATGACGATCTGTACACCAGGTGCATGGGATCCTCTCCACCGTATACCAACAGCGCTGCAAGATCTGTGTCTGTACAATTGCCTTGATGCTGTCACCCGCGTTTGGAGTGGTGCCCACTGCACCACGGCACTGCCCTGCTAGTCTTGTGCAAACAGCAGCTCAATTAATTGTTGAGCAGAGAGGCGCCGGCGGCCATTGGGTTTCTGGGCACCATGTGGCGCGCCGTGTCAGCCAGGGGCGCGCACAGGGTCGCGCGGCTGCCGGCCGCGCTGCGCGAGTGGGCGGCGGACGGCGGCGACTACATCGGCTGCCCCTTCATCGGCGGCGAGATGTTCGACGCGCCGCGGCACCGCTTCTTCGAGCCGCTCGGCTTCGCCTTCGCCAAGCGCGAGTACTACCTCTTCTTCAGCGGCGGTGCGCGGCGGGGCCGCCGGTGGGGTTAGGGTTATGGTTATTTGCAGGGCTAGGGCTCTCCATGGCTTGCCTACATGTATGCCTCTTGCAGGCGGGGCGCCGCCTTGTCCAGGGCGCGCTCCGCGGCGGGCCGCCGCCGGCCGGAATGCATGCCAGCCGGCAGGCTTACCTGTGCACCATGTGCCCGCTGCACGTGCTGACAAGCCATGCTGCATTACGCCAGGGACACTGCCTCTGTTTGTTTGCCATACCCAGAGCGGTGCGCCGCGGTGCCTGCGCTTGCTGTGTAGGGTTCTATGCGCTGTCGCGGAACGCGGCCCGGATGCTGCGGCGCGTCGACTTTGGGGACATGCGCATTGGCGCGGGCGAGGACACGACCATGGGCATGTGCGCCGCGCCGCACGCCTGTCACACATTAAGGCTAACATGCACACTGCATGGAGCTATTATTGCGTGTGTTTGTGCCAAGACAGGTTTGCAATTTCACCTTGGCGTGCCTGTGGGGACATGCGGCATGCCCTCGCAGAAGACACCTCCACACCAGGAGTGTGGTCATGACCGCTTGCAGATAGACCCGCAGTGGTCTGCTTGTGCACGTTGTGCTCTACTCTGTGCGTACGAGACTGATCTTGTAGACTTACCTGCTGCACGGGCGCTCGTCGTGCACCATGACACCTTTGCTGTATCAACCACCGTACAACAGGGTGCCAGTTCGCCTCTACAGATTGTTTCCTCGCCCCGCGTGGACTGGCGGATGTCCAAGGAGTCGCCTCGTGACTGCGCGCCTGCCGCGCAGGTGGATGCTGGCCTTCAACGTCTCGCACACCCAGGACCCGCGCGTGTGCCACTACGACTGCCAGCCAGACAGCATTGGTGAGCAGGCCCATGCCAGGGCGAGCAGCAAGATCGATCTGCTGACTGGCCTGCACCCTTCCGCCTGTGCATGCTCGGCCAAACTTGCTACAGGTTGCTTGCTGCAAGCGCACGCCGCAAGGTCAAACGTGTGATGGGCTGCATGACGGCCACGGCATGCTCGGTACATTTCTTTCTCCTACCCTCGTGTTGGCGATGAAGTCATTGGCACAACCAGCTGCAGTCAATGGCAATCGTGGCTCCCGCAGCAGCCTGTGCAAGCTGGGCAGAGGATTGGAAGCTGCATCCGAACGTCTGGGTCACGGATGTTGGGCATGTCCAAGCAACGCATGGCTGGCTTGTGTGCGGCACGGGAAGCATGCGCGTTGTGCATGTGCGGCTCCCAAAGGCCTGACACGGGCATGCACCGGGGTTGCCAGCAGTCACCGGGCCCTGCAACGGCCTGTGCGACGCGGCCGACAAGCTGCTGGAGCTGCACGCGCGTGCCACGTGCCGTGCGCTGCGCGGCGCCGCGGCGCCGCTGCTGGCCGCGCTGGAGGCCCTGCCCGTGCGCATCGCGCGGCTGCGGCTCCGCGCCGTGTCCTGTAAGCGCCTGCGCGGGCGCCAGGTGGACGCCAGCGCCTGCGATGCGCTCGATCGGGCGGCGCTGGGCGGCGCTGCCGCAGCGTGACCGCGCGTCTGGCTGCGTGCGCTGCAGTCGCGGTGGCCCTGCTGGCTGTTGTGCTGGCGCCATCCAGTGCGGCTTAGGCGCCGCCACATGCCTTGCCCAGCATGTGAAGTGGGGTTGGTTGTGGTGGGAGCCATGCAGTGAACAGCAACATGGGATGTGTTGTGTGGGCACAGCAGCATGCGCTTCATTTGGGGTTTCTAAGCCAGCTTGGGCTCTCAGAGGTTGAGTCGTTGTAGCTCAGCAGCCAGGATGCAGCAGGACATGCACCAGTGACTCTACACTGTGCAGGTAGCGCTGCTGCTGACCTGTAGTTGCTGGTATTGTGCATGGTTGGCAAGCAGCTGCGGGGTCCAAGAAATGAGTGTGGCTCCTTGTCCTGGCAGCTGCACCCTGGGCAGAGCCATCTGCCTCCCTTCATATTTGTGTGCTGTGCGCCCTATTGGTTCAGCGCCATGCAAGTCTGCCGCATACTGTGTGCGCTGCCTACGGTACATAAAACGCAGCGTTCAGCACACTTCCTGACAGCTCCTGGTGCGGTTGGTGCGGTTGGGCCATGCTGGCAGTGAGCAATGCGCTGGAACGTTATGAATGGCAGTCTGCATCTTGACATGAAGGGTATGATCCTCTCCCCCCTATTTTAGAGTTCTGGGAACGCCCAAAGCAAGGAGAAACGACAGATGCGGCGGGCCGCCCGGAATGGTGGCTTCGCAGTGGTGTGCACCCTTGAAAGCAGATGGCATGCAGGAAGGCCCTGAGTAGGATGCAGGAACCTGTCCTTGGACAACTGCCGGCAATCTGGGCACCAAAAGCTGCGCCTTCAAGTGCTTCCAGACGCCCCAGGTCGGCTCCTGTTGCTTACAGCCGGGCGAGGTGACTGCCAGCCTCGCCGCCGACACGCTGTCACAGTCACGAGGTTCGGCAGTACGCCCTGCGACGCCTTGTTCATCAGTCCTGCTTGTAATACGCTGCGGGCTGCCACCTGTAGGTGTACCGCTGTAGCGGCCTGCGCTTGTGCGCACTTGTGCGCTTGTGCGCGCTTGTGCGCTTGTGCGCACTTGTGATGCACTCACAAGCGCATGCGCGAGCGGCGCCCGCACGAGCAACCATAGTCACTCGCGCCAGTCAGCTGTGGCCATGTCGCGCCGCACCTCTCGAGCGGTCGTCCGAGGAACAGGTGCAAACTGCCATTGACAAAGTTCGCACCTGTCTCTCACACAACTGCCCAAAAGTCCGGCGCAACTCGGCCCACAGCTGGCAGGCGCGAGTGACGGTTGTAGGGTTTCGTGCGGGCCCGCACGCGCATGCGAGGGCGCCAAAAGCGCGCACACGTGCAGGCCGCTGCAGCGGTACAATAGTTTAGAATGCTGATAAGGAACAGGTTCTCTTGTGGTGGCGTTTATTGACTGTTTCATACGCTGGCACCTGCAGCGCGCCTGAGCGTCCCTGCACGATGTCGCATCATGTGCTGCCTGCGTGTGTGACGCAGGCGGCATGCCATGCAGGCATGTCAAGCTGTGGTACCATAGGCAGGTCAACAACATGCACTGCCATGGTCTGTATGCACATGCGGCTGGTGAGGTCCAGCTCTTCCGCCGCATTCCTACATGCCTGGAGCGCAGCAATGCGCCACTGCACGCATGGGGCGCTCAAGGCATACAGGAGCGCTGTGGAACGGCGCGACCTCACCAGCAGCCCGTGCATGGAGACCATGGCACCTTGTTGCTGCCCTGCCTATGGGTTTTCTCAGGGTTGAGGTCCCCGCCTCATATTCCTCCTTGTCGGAGCACGTCCGCGGCGCGCACTCCGCGCTCAAGAGTTGTAAGCTTAAATTGGTCTATAGGAAATTGGCAAAGCTCCCGATGGCTGCAGCGCTGCAGCCATTTTCGGGTCGGCACAGGGCGGCGGCGCGGCCTCTGCGGGCAAGGGCCAGATTGCCTGGTTGGCTGCAGCTGTTCTGCTAAATGTGGTTGCATGCATGCTTGCATGCAGATGAGTCGGCTGTCTGCCGCAGCATCAAGCAGAAGCACAGGCCTGCTATGACATCCATGCCATCACCCTGTCCTGCATATGCGCTGCCAGGCAAAACATGGACGAGGCGCCTGCCCAGGGCGCCAGCTTGGCGCACAACAGCAGCACCGCCAAGCGCCAGCAGCTCCGGTTGGCGCAGCGGTGCCTGTGCGCGGGAGCAAGACAGGTCCTGGGGACCTGCACCTAGGGCGGTGGCCCTCTGCCGCGGCGCAGTTGCAGCCATGCAGGCTGCATGGGAATCTGACTCAGCAATGCTCTATCCCCACTCGCATCGGACTTGCGCAACTGTGTTGCGCAAGCAATCAAGCTGTGCCGTGTTGCACGCTCATCATTGCTGCTCATCATCTGCATCTGTGACTGCCACAGCAGTAGCCCAGGCAGCACGAGCAGGCACCGGCAGAGCAATGGTATTGCAATGCTCGCACGCGCTCACTGCCCATGCAGGTCAGCAGGCACTACCCGGCGTTATTGCTGTCTTCCTCTGCTCCCTTAGATGTCTGACTTGAACCACTTGCATCAGCTTTGTGAGGAGAGCCTGTGAGCTGGAAGGAACTCTGTCAATTGCCGTAAACGAGCAGATCGTGCGCTTGACTGCACGCGCAGGAGCCTGCAGGACGAGCAGAGTGGCGTTTGCGTCAGCGAGGAACGTGCGCACCAGCCGCAGCGGCCTGCGCTGCCGGGCTGGCGGGGACGCCACCGGCTTCCTGGACCTGGCCAACCTGGTGTCCGGCGGCGGCGGCAGCAAGACAGCGTATGACGGGCTTGCCAGCAAAATCGGTGCGTGCGCAGGCCCCCCGCTTGAGCGGTGCTGTATCCGCTGTGATGGCAGCCTTGTCGGTAAATTGGTGCTTTGCCTGTCTGCCTGGGTGTCTCAAAGTGGCCCTGGGCTTGAGCGTGCGGTGCCTGCCACAGGCAAAGAGGTGTATGTCGACGTCAACGGCTGGCACCTGTACCTGCGAGACATCTCCGTACCCGGCGCAGACGGCAAGCTGAGCCAGGCGCTTGCGGCCCACCTTGGTAGCAAGGTGGGTGGCAAACCTGGCTGGGCCCACTGGAGTAAGACGACATGGGCTACTGCGCAAGCTTGCTAGAGGTCTGCGTCTGCATAATGAGCTGGACCTTGCGGGAGCCGCACGCCTTGATTGCCATTTGAAGGTGTCTGCCGCTGGGGGCCACCAGGCAAAGGAGGGCCTGTCGAAGGACGCGCTCGAGGCGGCGCTGAAGAAGGTGCCCTTCAAGCTCGGGGGCGGGAAGACGCAGCTGTCGCTCTTCGAGGTGGTGCCAAATTACGCAGTCCAGGTGCACGCCCGCCTCTCCGTGCGTTTCGGCGCAAGAGACTGCAGAGACAGGGTGTCGCACTGAGGACTTGCCAGAGTAACTGTGCCCCTGCTGTGCCGCGGCTTGCCAGAGCAGCTGCACCCCTGCAGTGCCGAGAAAGGGCGGCCGCTCATGCGCTGATAGCCATCTTCACGCGCAGGAGCTGGAGCAGATCATGCAGGACTACGCTCGTGACAACTGAGGAGCGCGAGCGTGCTGGCAGGTGAGAGCGAGAGATGGGTGCGGTCAGTGTGTGTTCATGCATGCAATCAGTGTGTGCTCATGCAGAGAGACACTGTGCTCTGTTTGCCTGGGTGTAACATACTCATTTGCGCCTAAATGCGCCGTATGGAAGCTCCTGTCAAAGGATAGCACCACAAAGCACAAGACATGCGTTTGTGCAACGTGACCAAGAGGAGATAAATGGCGTGCCAGCACGCCTCTAGAACAGGAAAGGGATGAACCTTTTGACGCGCTCCCTGTACGGCGGGTAGTCCTTCGGGTGAACCGCCTCAAGTTCCCGCTCCTCATAGTTGACCTGCCACCCTCACAGGTTTAATACCTTACGCCCCAGCCTCACAACGTAGCACTTCCCATGCCCGCATGAGCCAAAGAGGCTCATACAGGCGTGAACATGTGGAGCAAGCAGCACTCGAGCGCTGTGCCGCAAACCAGACACCATGGCTGCGGCACACATTTTCGCTTACGGCTGGGCGCCCGCCTTGAAAGTCAGGATCAGGGCCAGCGCTGCCGCCATGGCCGCCCGCGCCTCGTCGCCGGTGAAGGCCGCAAGGCCAAAGGCAAAGGCGAGCAGCCCCGCGTACATCGGGTGCCGCACATAGCCTGTGACGTAGCAGCTTCCATGTCATACACCGAGGCAGTGCCCGGACAGCCCTATTTAACACTGCAACAAGCGCGATGTTCCACTCTGCAGCACGACAGCGGGCGCAGTGGGTGCGCGGCGGTGGCGAGCGGGAGCCGCACTGCACACGCCGGTGGTGATGAGGGAGCTGTCCGGCCGCGGCACGGGCAGCGGAGTGAGGTTCTTGAGCTGCAGGTCAGCCACGGCGCCCACTCTGCGGCGCAGGTACCCAGGTGAGTGGCAGAGGCGAGAGGGGAGGGGACGGGAGACACAGGCGGCATCACGACTACTCACAACGACGGCATGCTGGGGGGTTGACGGCGCACATGAGCACCACGCCCAGGACCATCAACGCCACGCCGGAGTCGTTGACGAGCGTCCGCAGCACGCCGGGCGGGAAGAGGAGGAGCGCGACGGCGGAGAGCTGCGCAGCCACCCAGCCCTCGCCGCGGCTGCCAAACTCGCGGGTGTCGAACACCTCGCGCAGCAGGTCCTGGCCCTCTGCCTGTGGGCGCAGTCTTGTCAGCGCTCAGCATAGCAATGCGATAGCGCACCTCAGCAACTCCGACTCTGCCCGCCAGCCACGCACCGGCAGGAAGCTCAGGGGCGAGTCTGTGCGAGCGCCGGCCACCGTTGCCTTGTCCCTGCCACACCAAGGACGCATCGGTGTGCTGCTGCGCATGTGAGCGGCACCTCGGGCCCAGCGTATAAGCTCATATCTCACCCCTCGCTGTCGCTCGTTGTTGCAGCAACAGGCCTGAACCTGTTGTGCCTGACGTTGCCGAGCGAGTGTCTCCTGAGCGTGCGCAGAGGCGCGAGCGCATGGACACGAGCCTGGCAGAACTTGCAGGGCTGCACAGGGATGGTAGCCATGGTTGCCTGTGCAACAGGTACCTAGCAGTGACAGCAGAGGAAGACAATTGTGCAACTACACTAGACTGTTGCAGCCTCCTGCGGCCTGCTAAGTCTCTTTGGGCGTGCAACTCTACTTGCGCACAGGCAGGACCTCACAGTGTGACGGGGAGCTTGTGCAGAAACACAAGATCACAAACTATTGAGCGGACCCTAATATAATTGCACCCCCAACAGCAGCGCACTGTACACTGCGCAGGCGCGACTCAGCAAACAACCGCTTACACGTAGTCGTGTACTGCAACAACAGACACTGCCCGCTGTCACTCACCACAGTTTCTGGTGGTCCGCTGCTAGGCGCTTGCCGCAATGCCTGCCGGCCGGCAGACAGCCTCCTGTGCTCGACTTGCAGGCTGTCGGGCAAGTACTGTACCTACAGTTGCTCTGTCACCTTGAAGGTGGCACGGTGCGGCGCATACGTGGCTGCTAGACGCCCTGCATGGTGAAGCGCAGGCTGCGGCTCAAGGCCGAGCGCGCGGGCAAGGTGCGTGCCTGTCTGCTGTCAAGCAGTGTTGTGCCAGCAGTTGCTGCTTTGCCAAGTCTTGCACTGCACAACCGACCTTGGTGTTCCTCGGCAGGCTGGCAAGCGGGACGGCCGCGGAGGTGGCGATGCAGGGGCCGCCGACGGTCCGCTGCCACGGCCTGCCGAGCACCTGCAGCGCAAGGTGCTGCGGCGCGTGCGCTTCCTGGAGAAGGTTGCCGCGGCGCGGCCGCGGCCAGCGCTCGCGCCCAGCGGCGGCGTCAGGAAGAAGAAGCGCCGCCGGCCGCCGCACGGCCGCGCCGCGCAGCTGCCAGACCTGTCCACGCTGGCCGCGTCGCTGGCCGACGCGGCGCACGACCTGGAGCGCCGCGAGGCCGCGCCGCGCAAGGGCCTCGGCGTCGGCGGCGCCAAGGCGCGCAGCCGCATAGTGACCGCTGAGACGCGGCGCCTGCAGCAGGTGCCCACCCGCACGGTGCTGCAGTCTCTGCTGACCTGCAGAGCCCAGCGTTGCCGTGCCTGTTTGGTCTCCTGTGGATGCAGGGCGCCCATCGCAAGGCACATGCAGCAGGCAAGTGTGTGGGCTGCCGCCTGCTCACGCATGGGCATCGTGCCTGCTGCCCTGTATAGACCTAACAAATTGCCATTGGCAGAAATTGCCTTTGGTGGGCGGCGTGTCAGGACCTGATGTGACTGCAGTGGCCGTGAGGCAAGTTGCGGGGCGTGCTGTGGCAACATGCAGCGCTGATAACAGAGACATGATCTGCATATCTCGTTCGTCACACGCCTGACCTACAGGTGGAAAGGCGTAGCGTGCGCGCGGCCAGGTGTTGGCGCACCCGCAGTTTGCGGCGGACCCCATCGCAGCGGTGAGCAACCACCTGGCTGCGACGCTGCCGCCGGCGCCCGCGCCTGCCGCCGCGCCTGCCGACCCCGCGCGGCGCAAGCAGCAGAAGCAGGCGGCGAAGCAGAGGCGGCGTGAGCGGCGCGTTGCAGGCATGGTGGAGGGGTGAGTGCGCTGCGCAGCCTGGCAGCGGTATGTATGCGACTCGCGTAGTGGAGGCTCCGCCTGGAGGCTCCGCCCTGCCCGCGGAGATGCGGCTGACCTGCAAGCAGGACAGCCAGGCGCCATGGGCGGAGGTTGCACGAGCGGCTCGCTTTGGCCCTGAGGAAAGTGAGCGCCGCGCGCATCAGGCGGTCGGTCTGCGCTCATGCAGTATGCATAGGTCACGCAACCTGGAGCGTGTGAGGACTGTGAGAGTGGCTGTGTTGCTTTTCAGGATTCAGGCTGCTGGACGCGCTGCGTCCACATGTGTACAGGCCGTCCTGTGCACACCGCATGTCTGCATTGCTATGCGAGCCAATGCTCCTATATATCCGCTCAAAGTGTGTGGGCCATGCGCGCGCTCGAGTACAATAAGGATACAAGCACAGTCAGAAGTTGAGCGGCCCCACATCGCCATGCTCTGCATGCGCCTGTATCATGGGCTGCATGGGGCGACAGTGCTGCCCATCACCCGCACCCCGCCCCCTCAGCAAGGGCATCACGACGGCGTGGCGTCCACCCTGGTCCCGTGCTCGGTCGGGGGCTGAGCATGCAGACGCCGGGGGCGCAGGGCGAGGACAGGGTGGGCCTGCCTGTGCAGTTGCGCCCTGGTCAGGGCCCGTCTCCTCGCCGGCCGCAACGGGGCCCTGCAGCAGCGTGATGGCGCCGCCCACGGGCCGGTAGCAGAACCAGACGCCCGCGACGCGGTCGCGCTTGGGCGGCCGCTCCGTACGCGCCAGCTTCACCTGCGTGCCGGGCAGGGTTTTCCCCTCTTTGGGTTGCCCCAGAACTCCACGATTTCCGCTCTGAACATCGTCCTGGTCGACAAATCGGGACTGCACCAAAGGCAGACACATGCGCTAGCTTACGTCGACGCCCGCTCCCGACCGCACCCGAAGGGTCTCCTGCGTCCGGGGCACACGGCGGGCGGCGCGCCTGCAGCGCCATGCCGTCCGCGGCGAGCAGCCCCAGCGTCAGCCAGAGCACTGCCGGCAGCTCGGCCGCGCACGCGTCGCGCGTGGCCGCGTGCGGCACCTCCAGCAGCGCGCGCGCCGTGCGCCCGCCATGCCGCAGCGTCGCGCGGCCGCGCGCTGGCAGCGGCCGCGCATCGTCCGAGGCCTCCAGGGGCTGCACGCATCGAGCGTTGTCGATGCGCAAGTGTCTGTAGAGAGGAGAGCGCAGAGGCTGTACCAGGGCGAGTGCATGCCTGTGCAGGATCCGCCCAAGCAGGCCGGCACTGCCGTCATGCATGCAGTTTGGTGCTACATGACTCGTCGGCAGACCAGTGGCATGGGCATGTCCATGCGTGACACAGCCTGCAAGAGAACCGTTCATCAGCAACCCGGCAAAGCTTGTGGCAGGCAGGGCATTCGTCTGCAAGGGCCCCCCACCAGCAGGCGGTGGCGCAGACCTCGCGCGACGAGCGCAGGGTCGTCGGGCGCGGCCAGCTGCACGTCCTCCGGGGGCCGGGCCGCGTCGATGCTGAAGCTGAAGTCTGCCCACGCCTCGTACTCTCCCTCGCGCACCAGCCGCCAGGTCTGCAGCCGGACCACAGCATCTGCGGCCTGCCGTTGCCACGCCAAGCGTTCAGACCTGAGAAGCTCCTCAGGTGCACCAGGTTTAACACTGATACATTAACAAGTTGCATGCATTTGCCGCAGCACAAGCGGCCAGGAGGCGTGGGCGTGAAGGTGGGCGGCGGAGCAGAGGCGCGCCTCAGAGGTCGGCTTGGCCGCGCACGCGGGCTCCAGGCCGCAGAGGAATTCGAAGCCGCGCAGCAGCGAGCGCGCGCGCGCGCCGCTGAGCGCGCCCGCGCCCGGCCCCAGCGGCCCCGCGGCCTGCGCGGCGGCCAGGTCCGCCCAGTCGCCGCGCGCCAGCAGGCGCTCGCGCACCTCAGGTACCTGCGCATGGGCACACGGTGGCTGACAAGCTTCAGGGCTGCCTGCAAGGCGTCAAGCTGACACGCTCATGGGCCAGCAGGGTCGCAACTGAGCTGCACTTTGGTGGCAGCTGCGAGGCGGCCTGGCACCCTGAAACATCAAGTGGACTCCCGTCAGCTCTTGACTCCACATCCTGTCGTGGAGTAAACAGCAGTTCGTCCTTGCTGACGGAATGCGGGTTGATCAGGTCCCACAAAAATGTTCCATGGGCTGGCGTGCTCGCAAACCTGCAGGCCGACGCCACTCAGAGACTCTGAACTGTCATCCAAGCTGGTGACCTGTTTGAATGAACCTGTTCAAGCAGCAGGGCGCCGGCGCCGGGTTCAGCGGGCGCGCAGCCGGCGGCCATCTCGTCCAGCGCGCGTGCCAGGCCGCGCAGCAGCGGCACCTGGTCGAGCAGCAGGTCGTTCATGTGGCGCCGAGCACGCAGCAGCGCCCCCGTGCGCGCCTGCCATCACAAACGCAACGTGAGCGCGAAGCAGACCAAGCAGAGAGCTGCGCCAGTGGCCCCGCATGCGACATGCCTCCCTGGAGCATGCGAGGGCGCAGCGGTTAAAACAGGAGGTCGCTCAGGAGACGCCCCATGCGCAGATCGACATCGCATGCGCTTCCCATCTCGGAGGCACGAGTGGGGTAGGGTGGATTCATGCCCTGGTGCCTGCAGCGCCGTCACTGCTCCCACGAGCCATGCAGGGGAACCCCAGAGCTTGGCACGTCTGCCGCATGCAGCAGCGCCTCCATGAGCAGGCATGCCTTTTCCCCATAGAACATCCTGCTGACATGGAAAGTGACCTGCGATAACGTGCCCGCTGTCCAGCCACATGCAACAGAACGAATTGATCCATCATGCTCGCTTAAGGCCCCCCAGGTGAGCCGGCCGACTTTTCCTGCTGGACCTGGCGCGCACCTGCGAGTGGTGCGCCTTTGCCCGGCAAGCGGGGTCGGTGACGAGGTTGTGCAGCGCCAGCCACGCCTGCCGCGCGCACTCACACCTCACGCGATCCGCCGCATCATGAGTGCAGCTGTCATGGACCACCCTGCCCTGACGCCCTCTGTATGGGGCGCAACACCGCATATCCATATAACCAGGGGAGCAAACCCTTTCCTCGCAAGTTCAGCAGACCCGGAGCCCCTGACCTGGAGCCACCTTCACATACATTGGCAGAGCTCCAGACTGTATGTTAATGCCTCGTGCATGCACGGTGAGTCAAGTGTGGCTCCCCGCGCCGCTCGACACTTGACTTGGGGTGGGGAGGCGACCTGCGTCGCCGGCTGCACGAGCTGCAGGCGGTCCGCCGGCGGCACCGCGCGCCACTGGCCGCCCTCGTACCGCTCCAGGCGCGGGCGCGCGCGCGGGGCCGCCGCGGCCTCCGCGCCAGGGCCGGGCGCCGGCCCTGCGCTGCCGGCGCGCCGCCGCTCCCAGGGCGGCCGCTCCAGCAGCGCCACCAGGCCGAGCGGCGCGTCGTGCGTCGCCACCAGCCGGCCCGGCACGCCCAGCGGCAGCACCGGCACGTGCTCCGACAGGTACCTGCGGCCGTGACGGCGCCGCATGCATCTGGCGACCACGTGGCGCGTCGCGTTTGAACGCGCTGCCAGTACTTGTCCCAAAGCTACAGAGATGTTGCGCGAGGTGGTGCGCTATGCGCCGCCGCCAGCTAGCGCGGCACACTCGGCGGCAGCACAAATATGTGGGAGTCAAAATGGTGGCCCCGCCTGCCTGCTATTGATGACGCGCAAAGTGCGCCTGCGACGAGGCAGCCCTGTACGATCCACGCAGGTGGCAGGCAAATTGTGCCGCAATGCGCCTGCTCCATCATGTTCAGAGTGTCTGTGAAAGCGCAACCGCGTTTGCTGTTCCTGCCAGGCACGCGGGATGCCAGACGGCTGTATGGTGCCTGTATGGTGCCAAACGGCGCGCGCACCGCAGGATGGTCAGCCCGCACAGCGCAGCGCCAAAGTCCGCTTCAGCGCGCTTTGCGCGCAGCTCCTCCTCCGGCGGCGCCGCCATGAGCTCTGCAGCGGTGTACTCTGCGCAAGCGAGCACCGTATAGGGTTAGCGGCTGCTAGGATCCACGGCGCCCCTACACAAGTCTATGCAGAGAGCTGTTGCAGCGCGGGCCGCACCCGGCGCGGCGGCAAAGGCGTGCGCGGCGGTATTGAGGTGCAGCAGGCGGCGGCAGGCCCAGTCCGCGAGCTCCAGCGCAGCGCTGTCGCCGAGCGCGGCCGCCGCGTCTGCGTGGAACAGCGCCGCCTCCAGCAGGTTGGCCACCGCGGCCTGGCCCGCCGCGCTCGGCGTCAGCGCTCTGTCGCTCGCTGTCACAACGTGCCTCGAGCGCATGATGCCCTGGCGTGCCTAATGTCAGCGCACGGTCGCTTGCTGTCATAATGTGCCTGAAGCGCACGATGCGTTGCCATGTTGCCATGCCTAACGTCTCATTTACACGCCTGACATCTGCTTCTAGCTGGTATGATTAACCGTGAGCCTTGACGACGCCGTGCGTTCAAGTCGTGCAGAGATCGCTTTCCAATGAACGAGCAGGTCTGCGCGCGCGCGCGCAGCGAAGCCGACCTCATGAGATATGAGCAGGTAGACAGTGACACTGTCCACGCGCCGCGCCAGGTGGTGCTCCAGGTGCGGGTAGACTCGCTCCTTCCACACCTGCCGTGTACCCGCAGGCGGTGACCGAGCTGCTCACTGGCTCACCGTCTCATAACTCAGTGCAAGGCAGCTTGGCGATGCACCAAAACAAAGCGTGCAATTTATGTGCAGCGCTGTCACCTCTGAAACGAGCGCCTCGTGGACCAGCAGCGGCATTTTGTCGAAAGCCACCAGCGCCGCCATAACGAACTCGTCACCGTGGCAGCGCACGTTGTGGTGCGCCTGTAAATTGAGCCGCTCAAGGGCCTCGTGCTGCTCCAGCCAGGCAGCGCTGCCAACCTGCAGGTTGGTGCCGGCATGGCTGCGAGTGCGCCGAAGGTGTACAGAAACATGTGAAAGCCACGCGATCTATACCCAAGCTGCACGCTCTTGGTACATATCACGCAGTACCATACATACGCTGAAGTGCTGCCTCTGCAACTTCCCCACATTACGCATGAGCTGTATAGCACTTTACGATGCAGTAGGATTCTCAACGCATGCAGCGCACCTCGTCAACAGAGAAAGCACGCAGGTGCTGAACCATCTGCTCAGCCTCTGGCGCGGTGAGGAGCGCCTGCACGCGCGCGCAGCTTAGGTGCACTGGAAGGGCTTGTGCTGCACTTGGCCTAAGGCGTGCCAGGTCAGGCTTCCGCGCCTGCATGGTGCTGCTTGGCTCATCAGCCTGCGCCTGAGCTACCAGTCCCTCCATCTGAGCACGTTGTTTGGGCGGCGGACGCGCACCAGAGCGGCGCAGGAGCTTGGGAGTAAGGCGTTATGTGGCAACTACGCCCAATCAGCCCTACACCCAAGGCATCCGTGCTTTGAATGCGATCTGCGGCTGGCGCTGTGTGTCTATGTAAACGGTCGTCTGGCTGCCCCCCGGAGCAGATGGGCTGCATCAGTGTGCAGATGTGACCCACCACCAGTGGTAGAGATGGCTCAGCGGCGCTCGTAACTCTGGGCTGGCGGGTGCATGGAAGTCATCGTGCGCAGCCTCAGCGAGGTGGGGCGCTTTGGAGCTGTCTTAACCAAATATATTCCAGACACCTGCTGTGCTTATGTGTCAAGCACTCCAGCGTTCAGGTTGAGGCGGACATTGAGCGCTGCCAGGAGTTCCTGCGCCTGCACCGCACTGCAGCTGGTGCGCGCCTCCGGGCGCCCCTGCTGCGTGCCTGTCGCTCACCACCGCCGGCGTTCCCGGCTGCTCTGCACCTCGCAGCCGTGCACAGGGCGCAGGCCAGAGTGCCCCGCGCAGTCAAGCTCGCCCGCTCCTGCCAGCGCTGCCAGGTTGCGGAGCCCGTGGCTCAGCGTGCCCTGGCCTGCCGCCGCAGGCAGCCCGGCCGGCGCCGACCTCGCGCCTGCGCCTGCGCCTGAGCGCGGAGCGGGGCATAACCCGGAGCCGGTGTGCGGCGTCCAGGAGTCGCGCGGCCCAGGCGCGGAGCCGGACACGCCGCAGGATGGGTCGCCGCTGGCTAGGTTGACGGCTGAGGCGCCTGGCGGCTGGGCGAGCGCGCACAGGCCGTCGCACGGCAGCGTGCTGGCAGGCGCTGCAGGGTTGGGACTAGGGCTGGGACTAGGGCAGGGAGCGCCCGCCGCGGACCTGCTGGAGCCGCCGTCCACCGCGCCGAGCGAGGCAGGCGACCTGGCAGCCCTAGGTCCAGGGTTTGACAGGGGCCCTGCGCGGGCGTCAGAGCAAGCCCCGCGCTCTCCCGCGTGCGCGCCCGCAGCCAGTCGCCCAGCCGGCGGCGCCGCCCTGGGCCCGGAAGACACGCTGGCCATGGCGTCAGCCGCCTTGATCGGCATGGAGAGTGCGGGTGAGGCTGCGGGGCCGGAAGGGCTGCGGGGGGCGAGCCCACGCCCCGGGGCCCGCGACGCCGGCACCAGCGACGCCGGAGCGGCTGAGCCCTACTCGTGCGCGGCGAGCGAGGCCAGCACGCTGGCGCCGCGCAGCAGCCCCGCGCGCCGGGGCGCGAGCGCTGCGGGGTGCGGGTGGCTGTCGCCGGCGGCGCCGCCTGCCGCGCCGGCCGGCGGCGGCCCTGACCATCTTGCTGACCCTGCTGAGCACCCTAGCCCTTCTCGCATGCGCCGGCGCCTGTCTCCGATGGAGCCGCTTGCGGCGCCAGCGGGCGCGGGCGGCGCCGGGTTCTCATTAGGCGTCAGGGGCCTCTCGTCGTTGGTCGACGCGCTCGCGGCGCCGGTCGGGGCGGGCCCGATCGAGGTGGACACATCGCTGCTGTACTCCGCGGGCTCCGCGCCGTGCTCAGCGCCGTGCTCAGCGCCCGCGTCTGCGCCCCAGTCGCCCAGATCGGGCCTTGGGTCAGCCCCTGGGTCGCCGCTTCCCGGCCCCGTGCTGTCCAGCCCGGCGTTGGAGGCGGCGCTCGCGAGCCCCTGCGAGAGCCCCTGCTCCAGCGGGCGTGAACTGCGGGCGGGCTCTGACGGCGCGGCCAACGGTGCGCTGCTGCCGCGCGCGGCCGAGCGCCCGGCGGGCGCGCCCGCGGCCGCGAGCGGGACGCTGCACGCGGCCTGGCTGGCGCATCTGGGGGCGCGCAGGCGCCCGGCGCATGCAGGCCCCGCAAATGCGCCCGCATGCGGCAGCGGCACGCCCCCTGCCGAGCGAGTCTTGCGGCCAGGGCATGGAGACGCATGGGCAGCAGCAGCGGGGCCCTGTGCGCGCGGGCAGGCTGCCAGCAGCGCCCCAGGCGCCGATCAGGAGTCAGGTGAGGGACGGCGGCAGCGTGCTGTCGCCAAACAGGCGTCCCATGAGGGGGATGCCCTCTTCCGAGCGGGCGGGCGCCCGCGGCTGCTCGGAGCGCCCCCGCCGTCCGTCAGCGCGCCGCGCGAGCGCCTCACATGCCAGCAATGCCCTCAGGCTCATGACGGCGCAACGAGGCCCGAGGTGGCTCTGCGGCGGGCGAACGCAAGCCCGGCGCGCGCGCGGCGCGCGCCCGTGAGCGATGAGGCGCTGTGGGCGGGGCTGTTCCCCGCGCCCCACCCGGACTCGCCCGCTGAACGCGGCCGGCTTTGCGCGGGCGGCGCGGCAGCCCGCCCCAGGCCTGGTTCAGGGAGCGAGGCCGCCCGCGCGGCCCGGCTGGCGGCGCTCGCGAGGCCGCGCACGAGCGCCTGGGCGGCGGCCGCCGCGGTCCGGCGGCAGGGCGACGCCGAGGCGCTCGCGGAGTGCTCGTTCGCGCCGCGCACCGGCCGGCCGCCGGCCGCGCGGCCCGGCGGCCTGCCCGCCGCGGAGCGCCTGCTGCTGCAGGCCGCGTCGCGCGCGCAGCAGGCGCGCTCGCCCCTCAGCACGCCGGTGCTCTGGGGGACGCGGCCACGACAGGCCAAGGGCTGCACCTGCGCTCGCATGCCAGTACAAGTGGAGCGAGCGTTGACGCGCGGTGCAGTCCATGCCCATGCCGCCAGCTCCGACATTGTTGGCAGTGGGTGCAGCCTAGCTTCCCGAACGGGGTGCTGGACTTGAGAAAGGACTTGTGTCAGAGACGCCCAACTGTGCCGCGGCAGTGGGAGCGCGCGCGCGAGGAGCAGGAGCGCCGCGAGCTGGCCGGGTGCACGTTCGCGCCGCGGCTGACCGCGCGCGCGGGCGCGGGCGGCTACACGCCGCTGCCGCAGCGCCTGGGCGAGCTGCAGCGCGCCAAGCGGTGCGCCCCGCGCGGCGCGGCGCGGCGGCCGGCCGGCCGTGACAGCGCATGCCGCTGCTCACTCGCAGCAGCGCCTGGGTGGGCTGCGGCGCGACGTGCATAGTGCCGCAAAACACGGGCGGCGGCTGCAGCGGAGCGCGTGGGCGCGGCGCAGCGCGCTGTGCAGCGCATACAGCGGCCTCCTCCACCAGGACCGCGCGACCGCAGCTGAAGCCGCAGGCATGCGGCGGCATTGGGGCGCAGGCGACACGGCATGCCCGTAGATGCGGAAGCGCGCGGTGTGCAGGGCGCGGAGCGCCCACCTCGCACCGAGCGAGCACCTCGCGCCGACCGAGCGCCCACCCATAAGCCAACGTACTGCCCGCGCAGGGAGCGGCTGCTGCGCGCGGCGCTGGACGCGGACGCGGCCGACCCGGACCTCACCTTCGCGCCCGCCATCAACGGCCGTTCGGCGTGGCTCGCGAGCGGCGCCGGCGGCCGGCGCGCGGCGCGCGCGCGCGCGGCGCCGCCGCCTGGCGCCGCGCCGGCCGCTGCTGCAGAGGACGCCGAGTGCACGTTCGCGCCGGCGGTCAACCCCATGAGCGCGGCGCTGCTGGAGGGCAGCGCGGCCGTGCCGGCCGACTTCTTCCGCCGCCAGCGCCATTTCCGCGACCTGCAGCAGCGCCGCCTGGCGGCGCTGCAAGCGCAGGCGCGGCCTCCCCCTGCGGCCGCCCCTGCTGCCTGCACTGGCAGCGGCGCCCGTGCGGGGTACAAGCTGGGAGCGCGGTGCAAACGTGCCGCGGAAGGCCGATGCATGCGTTTATGGCGCAGGGCGCTGCGTTGATGCATGAGTCGCCGCTAACAGCAGAGCTGCACGCCGCAGCACCGCAGCAGGCGCATGATTTTTATTCTGATGAGCGTCGCAGGACGGCGGCGGCTGCACATTTGCGCCGGACACGCGCGGCACGTCGGCGGGCTGGGTCCGCGGCGCGGAGACGCCGGAGGAGGCGGGCGAGCGCCTGGCGACGCAGGGCGCGGCGCGCGTGCAGGCCGCGCGCGCGGGCGCCGCCGCGGCCTACTATGCCCAGTTCGACTTCCGGCCGCGGCTCTGCGCGCGCTCGCTGCAGCTGGCCCGCCAGGCGCGCGCCCCGCGCGCGCCTTGGGAGGCCCCTTCCTGCCTGCCGGTCGCGCACGCATGAGCGCTGACAGGCCAGCATGCCGCTGCATCCTTACTGCCATGGCCTGAATGCAGGCGCCGCGGCCGCTGGCCGAGCTGGCCTCCGACGCGCCGGCGCGCGCGGGCCGCGCGGCCGCGGCGGCCGAGGCGGAGGAGCGCCTGGCGGCCGAGTGCACGTTCCGCCCGCGGCTGTGCGCGCCGGCGGCGGGCGGCGCCGCGGCCGCGGGCGGCGCGCGCACGGCGGCCGGGCGCGAGAACGCGGTGCCCGCCTCGCCGGCACTCTCGCTGCACGGCCAGGCGCGCTCCCGGCTCGCGCGGGCGTGCTGCGGGCGTCGTGCAACACGCAGAAGACCCTGGCAGAAATACGAACGGGCCATGTGACGCCTGCGGCGGCGCGCCCCCAGTGTTGTGCGCCGATCATGCGTTTGCACATCGCCATGTCGTCTACATGCAGGAGCCGTCAAGCAGTGCTGCGCTCACGTCGCCGCAGACTGCCGCAGACTGCCCTTTGGGCGCGCAGGAGCCGCGGGCGCTGGTGGCCCAGATGGACGCGGCGCGGCGCGCGCGGCAGGCCGCGCTGGAGGCGCAGCGCGGCGCGCAACAGGCGGCCGAGCTGGCGCAGTGCACGTTCGCGCCGGCGGTCATGCACTCTGCGCCCGCGCTCGCCCAGGTGCCCACTCGCTGAGCATCCGGGGCGCGCGCATAGGGTTGCTGCTCGCACTCCCTCGCTTTCCTCCCTTGGCTTGTAGCATGCACGCCTGTTCCTGTGACCAAAAGTGAACGCGAGGTGCAAACGTCCCAGCTTGTGCATGGCGGACGCTGCCGGCTGGTGTGACTCCGCATGTCTGCAGCTCGTCGCTGCATGAGCACGGCGCGCACAAGCAGCCCCCCGAGGCGCGCGGCCTGCGCTGCGGCGTAGCGCCGGCGCCGCCAGAGGGCGGCCGCCCCGCCCCGGAGCTGCGCTGGGGTTGCTCCAGCGGGCGCGGCGCGCGCAGGGCCCCGTGCTCGTGCGCGGCCTCGACCACCACCTGGGCCTGCACGATGCGGCGCGGCGCCTGGAGGCCGAGCAGCGCGCGCGCGAGGAGCGCGCGTTCCTGCTGCACCCCCGTGGCGCGCCCGCGCCGCACACCGTGCCGCAGCCATTCGCGCTGCACACCGAGGCGCGCCCTGCCGAGCGGCCAGTCAGCGCGCGGCCGCAGTCCTGGCTGGTGGTCAAGTGGTTGCCGGTGCCGCGCGTGCTTGACTGCGTTGCACCCTCAAGCTCCACCGCAGCCGGGCAAATCCGCGCCATGTTGTGCCCGCGCTAGCGGGGATGGGGTCAGAGTCTGACCGTCAGACGCCCTGACGGCAGCCTGCCGCGGCGCAGCGCGACACGCCGGAGCGGCGCGCGGCCGCGCGCGCGGCGGCCGCCGCGGCCGCCGCGGCCGAGTGCACCTTCCGCCCGGCCACCAACGAGGCGGCCAGCCGGCAGCTGCTGGCGCGGATCGTGGGCGGGCGGGGCGCGAGCACCGCAGCAGACGCTGACCCTGATCATGGCCCTGACCCTGATGCGAGGGCTGGCGCGGCCCTGGCAGCCCTGGAAGAGGGGGGGAGGGTGCGCGCGGGCGCCGCGCAGGAGCGCACGGGCGCGGCAGCCGAGCGCGGCGGAGGCTCACTGGCTGAGCCGGACGCCTCGGAGGCTGACGGTGCGGTCAGGTCAGCGACGGCATAGAGCGGCGCCTCGGTAGGTGGGGCAAGTAGTGCGGTCCGCTGAGGCAGGATGTGATGCAGGGCATGCGCGGCGGCCTGGCATCGGTAATATCTACGGCAGTATGCCTGGCGCTCAGTCTGCCTACCCGGCGGTTGGCGCAGGGGTGCACACGCAACATGGCTGCATCATTGGCTGTGTGCTTTGGTGGCAGGCGCAGGCTGGTCGCACACGCTGTTTCCAGCGCTGTACGTTGAAGCAGGGTGGCAGTGCTGTGTATGCAGTCACACCTCACCCGGCTGTAAGCAGCACAGGTCTGGCACGCAAGCGTCATGTGCCATGGACCAGGCCACGCTTGGCTGCATGCGCAGCTGTGCGCCGCTGTAGCACACAGGTGCAAACTCTAGTGTGCACTCTTGGCACGGGACCCAGAGTGCAGCAGTGTTGCATCCACACGGACACACATTAAATGACAAGGCGAGGGTGCACAGTGCAAGTGAATGTGAAAAAGCAGCCATGGGATGCACGCACACGACAGGATCATGTCATGCCCAGCCTCGCGGCCAGGCGATGCCGGGCGCGCGGCGCGGCGGCGGCGCCGCGCGCGCCGCCGCGCGCCGCGCCAGGCCGACATCCAGCGCAAATGCGGCCGCCAGCAGCGCCAGGTGCACGCGCAGCGCGGCGTCCCGCCCGCGCCGGCCCTGCCTGCAGCCCCGGGACGGTCACTTTTCCTTCCAACAACTCCTCTAGAAAATGGACCTGGAACCGACAGGGTCGTGCGCTCACCCCGCACGGCTTCCGTGAGCCTTTCGTTCCTTCCTGGCATGGCGGCAGGCGGCAGTGCAGGCCCTTCGCATGTCGCTGATCAGCCCCTCCGCATGCATGCGCGCCGCGTGCTGCGCGACAAGCAGGCGCCGCAAGCTCGGCGTGTGCGGCGCGCGCCGTCTGTGGAACAGCCGTCTCACCCCGGAGGCGACGCCGCATGGGGGCAGCCCAACGGCCTGAAGCCTAGGCCCAGCACCTGGACAGCGGCCGGCCATCCAGGCGGCCCCCGTGGCCCCCGTAGTAGAAGCCCTCCGCGGAGGGCCGCGGCCGGCCCTGCCGGACGGAGCGCCCGCCGCGCAGCCAGGCCCACGCCCACGCCGCTGCGCAGAGACACACCAGCTCAGGCAGTCACGGGCTTAGGCCCTGCCCTTCCCCTATGCACACGCCGAGCTGCAAGCGCCAGGCAGCACCCGCCTCAGCGTGCAGGCGCCGCGGCAGGCCGCTCAGCTGGCGCATCTGGGCTTCTTTCAACAGGAGGCGGAACGCCGCGCACAGGCCGGTCTAGCTGATGGCAAGCCACCTGCTCGGGCGTGGGCAAGATTTTTTTAGAAGTTAGCATGTGGCGGGCTCCGACCCGTCGGGGCGCCGTGCGCGTACAGCACGCCGGCCAGGACGCCGCAGACGTGGCCCGCCCAGGACGCGCGCGGCACAAGCACCTGCGGCGCCCGCAGCGGCTGGCTCAGGGCTCAGGGCTAGGGTTAGGGCGATACGATGGAGGCGCGCAGCGGCTGGCAGCACGTCCCCGCATGCAGGGCCGGCGTCTGGGGCGGGACCAGGGTCCACGAGAGCTTGTCGCGCTGGGCATGCGCATGTCCGCCCGCATGCACACAGCGGGGGCCGGCGGACAGCTCGACAGCCGGGTGGCGGCCGCACCTGACTCAGGGCCAGGCTGACCCAGGGCATGTAGCAGCGCGGCAGGCGGACGCCCAGCGGCGAGAGCTGCACCTCACCGCCGCCCTCGGTGTCTGCGACCACCTGCGCACAGCCCGGGCATCACAGGTTGCTGCTCTGCCCGCGCCTGCACTGATCCACCGCCAACGGTCCACCAACGTCAGCGGGTCGCTGTATGGACCTCGGGCAGCACAGGGACGACGTCCACCGTGCTGTACGCGCTGGGCATATGCAGCGCACCTGCAGCGCAAAGCAGAGGCCCGAGGCGCCCAACGCGCTGCCAAAGTGGTATTTTTCGCGCTCCAGGCCGCTCCTGTTGAGCAGCCACGCGTACGCCGCTGTACCAACACTGCTGTGAGGGAGAGCAGCCTACCAGTGGATTTCAACGAGACGCGCTTCACTGTGCAAGACACAGAGCTTGCCAAGAAAAACACAGAGAACTCACCAAACAGGCTGTTGGACAGCAGCGTGAGCGCTGCAACGTCCAGGGCAAAGCGCCTGGAGCCGACTCGTGCCTCGTGCTCAAAGCCTGTGTGGGGCCGCGCGAAGCCACTGCTTGAGCTGGCACCCGTTGGCTGTTTCAGGCTCTGTGCTTGTAAAGAGCTTGACGAGGATGCAACCTGTCTCAACCAGGTTGCTGGCGTTGTTCAAGGCGTGCGTCAGGTCAATGTGGAGGAATGTTGGCACGACAAGCCTGCGCACGCATACCCAGTCACCTCCGTGCGTGCCTGAGTGTATGATATGCCTCGTAAGCGTAAGCAAGTAGCAGCCTTGTCCATTGTTAGCCTCGTGCAATACACAGGGTGAGCTGGACTTCATTCCTGCATATTACTTGCGGCACAGGCGTGCTGACACTCCGTCCCAGGCTGCGCCATTACCTGTGCAGCTCTCCTCCTTCCAGCACGGCCTTGGGCGCAAGGCCGAACTTGCGCAGCGACACGCCGTGCGGCAGCAGGAAGGGGCAGCCGCACGCGCACAGCAGCGCCAGCGTCCCTCCCGGCAGGGAGCCGGTGTCCTGGCATCTGTGCAGGACTGCCCTGCCGAGCATGTATAGAGACCATAGAGTGGCGTGGCTGTGCTCGTGCCGCAGCGGGACGCGAACATCGGTGTGCCTTGAATAGGCGCGCTGTATAAGGTCCCTGAAGGGGTCCCACAATGCAGGCCCAGACATATGCACGGTGCACAGAGCGCTGGGGACCAGGCCAGTCCAGGGACCAGCTTGAGTCAAAGCTTTGGCCGAAGTTTCAGGAGCAGCACAATGCAATAGTGTAACTTTGGCATGGGGCCAGGGCCACAGGGGGTTCGAGTCCCAGCTTCAAACACGAAATGCAGCTGCTGCGCTGCGCATGATGCGCTGCATCGCGTCCTAGGAGCGTCGGCGGGGCGCACCAGGCTGAGGATGAGTCACTACGTGCACACCGAGTACACCAGGACGCCCTCGCCGGGGCGCTCTGACGGCCGCAAGCACAGCCCCTGGACCGCAGACAGGCACAAGAAGAAGCGCAAGGAGACCAGCCCCGACTGGAAGCTGCCTGACGTCGCAGAGGACGGGCCAGAGCCCTCGCCACCAAAGAAGGGTGCGCGGCGCGGCCCGCAGCGCGCCAGCGCTCAGCGGTGATGGGGCTGCAAGCGGCGGCGCGCCGCGCTGGTGCCTGTGCGCACTGCCGGCACCCGCAGCACGCTCAAGCAGATCTGTGACGTTGATGCGCCTGTTCAGGGCCGGGGGCGACGTCCCCAGCGACCCAGGATCTGGGTCAGCGCTTCCAGGTCAACCCTGTGTGCTCCACCTGGGAGGCCGCCGGCATAGGAGGCCCGGCGCCCTGCGCCGCGCACCTTGCCGACGCGGTCGCCTGCGCGACCCCGCAGGCGCGCCCTGCCCCTCTGGCAGCGCCTGCTGGCGCGCCTGCGCTGCCGCCCACGAGACATGCCACTGTGCCTGTGGCGAGCAACGGCGAGACGCCGTGCTCCTGCGCGCACACAGGCGCCGGGCGGGGCGCCGGATGGCGCCCCAGCGATGCCGCACGGGGAGGCGTCCCCGCCCTGGTGCGCGTCTCCGGTGGTGCCGCGCGTTGAGCAGCCGCTCTCGCCCGGCGCGCGCCGTAGCGGTGCGGGCGGCTGCGCGAGCGGCAGCGGCGCCGCGCGCCCCCAGGCCCCCGCGGTGGGCTGGCGCGCCGGTGGCGACCCCGGCGCGCGCCGCCTGCCGCCCGTGCTCGAGCCCGGCGCGCGCGCGCCCGCGGCCGCGCGCTTCCCGCCGCCGGCCGACCGCGGGCACCTGTGTGCGGACCGCGCTGGCGTGCATGCGGCCGCAAGCGCAAAAGCGCGGTCCTGCGATTTTCCGGGCGCGGCGGAGCCGATGGGCGCGCCGCTGCCGCCGCGCGCGGTGTCTGCCGAGTTCGGCGCCGCGGGGCAGCCGGGCGCGCCAAAGGGCCTGTCCGCAGGGTTTAGAGCGAGCGCGCGCGGCGTGCGCGCGGACGCGCTGGCCGCGGTCGCGATGCCGCTGGGCGGCATGCATAGGGGTGCCTGCCCGGGCGCGCTCGAGGAACCCTTCTGCGGCGCGCCGGGAGGCGCCGGCCTAGACGGGCCCGCGGGTTGCTGCGCGGGAAAGCCGGCCACGCGGGCCGACCCCGCCGCGCTCGGCGGCAGCGGCTGGCAGCAGCACATGCGCTGGCCGTCCCTGGCGGCGCGGCCGCCGACGTCCCTGCACCATGACCCGGGTACCTGGCCCGCTGATGCGGCGTGCATGGAGACTGAGGAGAGGTCAGAATCTCCGGAGGTCCCGGAATGCGGCGCTGCAGCAGGCGGCGCGGCGTGCCCCCCGCACGACCCCATGGACGCCGACGGCGGCGCGGCGGCCGGCAGCGAGGGCGGCGCGGGCGGGGCAGCCGGGTGCGTCGGCCTCGCCGCCGCTGCGCCGGCCAATAGGTGCGCGGACATGCAGGGCGCCGGCGCGCATGCGGTGCGGCTAGCGCGGCAGGGCAGCCCGGGTGTCGAGAACTGCGCCGCGGCCGCCAACCGCGCCGGCAGGGCGGCCGGCGCCCGGCGTGTGAAGCCTGAGAAGAGCCCTGGCAGCGGCGCCGGCGCCCAGCTCGACGTCAATGGCGCCCTGGCGGGCGACCCGTGGCGGTCGCCGCTGCGCGCGGCCGCGGCCGCGGCGGCTGCCGTCGCTGCCGCCTCTGCGGCCGCCTGCCTGCTGTGCAGCTCAGGTTCGGGCGGAGGCGCGCGGACTATCACACTTCTGTCCAGAATCCAGTCAATCGTTTACCACGCGTTTACCATCTGCCTGTACTGTGGTCGGTAATGTGAAAGACGCTGCTGCTGAGGAAGTGGCAACAGCCAGGGCCTGGGGCCGGCTGCTTGCTGCGTCTTGCGTGGATGTTGCATGGTGGGTGTATGATGCATAGGAAAGGGCTGCCCACCGAGCCCGGCTTGCCGCAGGTGTGGCCGACGCCATGGACGTGTCGCTCGCGGCGCCGCCGCAGGCGCCCGCCGCGCCGGCGGGCGCGGCCTGCCGGGGCTGCGGCGGCAGCGCTTGCGGCGACGGGGGCGGGGAATCGGCGCCGCCGCGCAGCGGCTGCCATGCGCTGGCGACGCCTGCGCCCGCCGTGCTGGGCGCGCAGGAGCTTCTGTGCAGCCAGGCACGCCGATGCTTCACAGCCATCGCGGTACAGTGTGCATGCGATGAGGCACTTGCGCGGGGTGTGCGATGGAGCGGCCTGCCCGCGGCGCCAGCGCGGGCGCGATGCATGTGCTCAGGCACATGCGTCAAAGCCGCCTGGTAGTAGCTGCAAGGCGGACGCAGGCAGGTACGGCGGGGAGGCGTCACGACTTTGTGGCGGTCTGGAATGCGATGGCTTACATGCGGCGCCTGGCGTCCAAACATGGTTGATACATCCCTGCATGCCACTGACACGGCCATCTCGGAGTATGGCCTCGATGCGTCGCTCCGCACGCAGAGCGCCGCACAGATTAGCGTGCTCTCTGGTCCTACAGGGATGCTCTGATCCTGCACGGATCCAGCGCCTGCATCGAGCCGCGCCTAACGCCGCCCGGAGCTGCCGCGCGACAGGCGAGCAACGGCGCGCTGGCCCCGCTCAAGCCGGCGGCGTCGGGCGCGTCGCCCATGGGCGGCGGCTCGCGGGACGGGCGCCTGACCACCTTCAATGACCGCCTGCACGAGGTGCGCAGCAGCGCGACGCCGGCGCGCGCGCGCCGCGCCCACGTCCTGCGGCCGCGGGGCACGCTCAGCCTGCGTGAAGCAGCGTGGTGTGAAGACCAGAGCATTGCTCCGTCGAAGGCCGCGCGCATGTGTCTTCGGAGGGATTGCAAGCAAGCTCGGCCTGCTAAGCAGCCAACTCCAGAGTGTCAGCCATGCCCGGGTAGGGCCGCGGCGAGTCACAGGCCTGCGCAGCAGCCCGCCACACACGCCGCCCATGGTCCGAGTCAGCCGTGCATTTGGAGCCGGGCGCACCGCGCAGGCCGTGGCCACAGATGCCGCTTGCCCTTTGAGCCGGCCGTGCGCCTGATCAGGCCTGAGCGCGCCGCGCAGGCGGTGGCCACGGGCGACGCGGTGACGGTCGGGCAGGCGTGGCAGCAAGTGGCGAGCGGTGACGTGGCGCCGGACGTGGACTCGCTGAACACGCTGCTCAAGTGCGACCGCCCCCCGGCCTGCATTCATGGCCCGACTTTCGGGTGGCGAGCACCTCCAGCCGCAATGCCGCTTGTTGGCGGCCATGGTTTTGGAGGCGCGGCTCGTCGGGGCGCCTGCGTCCGTCTGGCCTACCGTCCCTGCGCTACGCGCCGCACGGCGGGCGCCCGCGCCGCGAGCGGCGACTCTGCGAGGGGCAGGCTCGCCCGGGCGGCCACACCCAGATGTCGCCCGGCAGCAGCGGCACGGCTGCGGCATGCGCTCAGCGGCGCGCTCACTGCGAGGTTGCAAGAGGAGGCACGCAGCCGCGCGGGCGCCTCGGTGAGGGCCGCGCGCGCGCGCGCCGCGCAGGTGCTTCTGCCGCGTGAGCGGCGATGCGGCGGAGGCAGAGGCGGTCGTCAAGGCGGCCGTGCGCGGCGGGCTGCAGCCCAACGCATCCACCTACCACCTGCTGACCGGCCTCTGGGTGCGCGAGGAGCAGCTGGCCGGCGACGCGCACGGCGGCGCGTTGCGCTAGGGCAGGGTATAGGGTAGGCCGCCCGCCCCGCGCGCCGCAGCCCAACGCATCCGCCTACCACCTCTGGGTGCGCGAGGAGCGGCTGGCGGGCGAAGCGTACGGCGGCGCGCCGCGATAGGGTAGGGTATAGGGCAGGCCGCCCGCGCCGCGCGCCCGGGCGGCGCGCGGGCGGCCGCTAGCCGGCGGCGCAGCGGCGGCGCGCCCTCTTCTGAACCGCGCCGGTGAACGCAGCCCGCGGCCGCGCCCACGGCGCACACAGCGGGGGGCCCAAAAACAGGCCAGCTCAGCTGTGGGAGCCTGCCGGATCTGGTGTTGAGCCATGGCGGCGTTCAAGCCTCCCAGCCCGTGCAGTGGTGGCCCGCGACACATTTCTGGCAGCGTGCAGTGGAAGGCGGGTTCGAGTGGTGCATCTCAGACTTCTCCCGTGGCAGGGCAGGCAGCTGGTGTCAGGCAGGTTGAGACGTGCGGCTTAGAGCGTTGTGGGAGGGACAGTACTGGCCCGCTTATCTGCACAATAAAGTTCGGGTCCTGACTCCAGCGCGTGTAGGAGGGGCCGGCTGGGGCTGGCCCTAGGCCCTGACCTCTGAGTGCTGCAGCACCATCGAGGTTGGAAAATGGTATTCACTGGCCCATGCAGGCCTGCATGCGCTACGCGCTTGTGCAGTACCTCAGGGTGGTTGCACACCTGGCAGGCGACCGTGCTTGCCCCGCCCCTCCTGCAGCCGAGCATATGTGAGGCCCTTGTGAGGCTGCAGGGGGGAACTGTTGCAGAACTCTCCACGCGACCTGCAAACGCACTCATCATCAACCGCCCTCCATAGCGCCCGGGCACTAGCACAGAAGTTTCACTGATTTGCATTACCTAGATTTTTCATCCGGTGCATGTGCTGTCAGGCCTCGCAGGCAGCATGCATGTTCAGAGCTAGAGCTTTTGCCATTGTAATGAGTGTTGCATGCTGCGAGCCTGGCTGACAAGCCGCAGTGTAAGAGAACTTGAAGCAGCCATTCTACTTTTAATGCCAGTGTTGGCCCCGCTCTTCACGCAACACCTTGGGCCATCGCCGGCCTGCATGGTGCATTGTGCACTCTCTGCCGCTCGGCAGCTGTGCTCAAATGCGGCGACGAGCACCCGACAGAGCACACCAGACAAAAGCAGTTCCCTTGTCCCCACCAAACTCAGCTGGCAGGCGCCACAGGCTTCCACTCAGGGGATGCAGCACGCCTTGCCTGCCGCGCCCACCGTGAGCTGCAGCCCTGCCAGCCTGAAATCCTGCAGCTCCCAACTCAACGCGGCTGCATGCTCGCGCTCGGCCCGTTTGCAGGAGACCCGCCCCCGGCCCAGCAGCCCCACTCCCTTTGCCACACCGCAGGACGGCGCTGAGGCAACACGGCCCTTCCCTGCAGCCTTTGAGGATGATATCGGCAAGCAGGGGTGCCCCCAGCCGGGCCACCAGGGCCCCGCGCGCCAAGCCCTACAACAAGCCCTACAACCGCTGGTGCACCGACTTGGCGACCTCGAAGAAGTGCGCCACCGATTCCTCGGGCGTGCCCACGAGCACGCCGTGCCCCAGGTTCATGATGTGCCGGCGGCCGGCGGCGGCGCGCACTGTCTCCACCACGCGCGCCTCGATCGCCTCGCGCGAGCCGAACAGCACGCCCGGGTCCATGTTGCCCTGCGCGCAGGGTTTTTGCCCTACGTCAGGCGCGGAGCAGGGCCCGGGTCCATATTGCGCTGCGCGCAAGGGTTTTTGCCCTATGTCATGCGCGGAGCAGGGCCCGGGTCCATGTGGCCCAAAACCCCTTGCATGTCAGTATCAGGGTAGGTCAGCAGCTCCCAGCGAGGCGCCGGCACCTGGACGGCCAGGTCGGGCCCTATCCGGCCCAGCGCGTCGCGCAGGTCCACGCGGTGGTCCACGCTGATGACGTCCACGCCGAGCGCGGCCATGCGCTCCATGAGCCCGCCGGAGCCGCTGATGTACAGGATGAGCGCCAGGTCCGGGTGGCTGGCGCGCACGCTGTCGACGACGCGCGCGATGTACGGCCCGGCAAACACGTCAAAGTCCTGCGGCGCCAGCTCGGACGCCCAGGAGTCGAACATCTGCACCGCCTGCGCGCCCGCGTCCGCCTGCGCGCGCCCGCCCCGCCGGCGGTCGGAAGGGGATGTTACCAGCACCCTGGCAGCTTCCGCCTCGCCTGCGCGCCGCCCGGCCCCCCTGACCTGCACCGGCCATGCCTGCACGCATCCGACGCCAGACACATGGCGCGCGGCAATGACATGTGGCACACGCCCCTTGTGCCCGTGCAGGGTCGCGACGCTGCAGCGTGGCGCCAGCCGGTTCGCGCCCTTGCGGCGCGCCGCGGCGGGCCCGGCGCGGGGCGCGCCTGGAAGCGCACGCCTGAAATAGGGTAGGTTTAGGGTAGGCCTGGAGGCGCACGCCTGGAAGCGCACGTAGTCGGCGATGTTGTCGGCCAGCTTGCCCAGCAGCGCGTGCAGCACGTCGGGCGCGGAGAAGGCCAGGCGCTTGATGTGCGTGTACTTGGCGCTGGAGCCGCCCTCCACGATGTAGGACGCCAGCGTGAACGGCGCGCCCACAAAGCCCAGCACGGCCGCCTCGCCGCCGACCTCGGCGCGCAGCCGCCGCAGCGCCTCGCCCACGTACGGCGTCGCCTCCTCCGCGACCAGGCGCGTTACCTGCTCGACTTGCTGCGCGCGGCGCGGGCGGGCCAGGGTCAGGGTCAGGGTCACGGTCAGGGCTGCTTCACGGCTGGGTCAGCACGGCGCTCAGTGCCGTGACGCCGCCGTTCGCCAGGTCGAGCAACGCGACCCCGTCGCCGGTCACCGTGCGTGACGCACTGCCACAGTGGACGTCCCCGAGTCAGCCCCCTTACCTCTGCATCCGCTTGACTGCTGGGTGCACGCCTTGCCCAATCCATTTCACAAACAAATACAGAGCACCGACACGCCTCCAGCTTACCCTCCACAAGGACAGGCCAATGGGCGAGAGCAGCCGAGCAGTGCATGCGCGCTGCCGGCCGTGCGCCGTGCGCTCCGACAGCGGCGCACCTGCATGGTGCGGATGGGGTCGGCGATGATCGGGCCCTTGCCGGCAGTGATGTCAAACGGGATGTTCATGCCCGTCAGCGGCGTCAGGATGTCGGAGAACAGGATCACGCCGTCCGGCCGGAACGCGCGCCACGGCTGCAGCGAAACCTCCACCTGCGCGCCGGCGCAACGTGTTGCAGAAAACCCTGTTCCCAGCCCTATGCCCCAACCCTACCTCCTCCCCCGCCCTCCCTCGCGCAACCTCTACCCTGCAGGCAGCCGCCACACACTGCAGTGCACCCAGCGCCCGAATGGACAGAGGCATGCCCCTCGTCGCTGTGCACCCCTGCTGCGCGTTGCTCCTCCCAGCGTGTCACGGCAACATGCGCTCACGCGATGGGGCCATTGACAACGTGAGGGCACGTGAGAGCACGAGAGGCGCATGGACGCATGAGCAAACAGACACAGCGCGGCAGCGCGCCCGACCTGCGCCCGCTGGGTGCACCGCGCTTGGCACTTCTGGGAGCGGCGGGGACCGCCAGAGATCGCACAAGCCCGCGCGCAGACTCAGTCCTGGTCGCAAGCCCCGCTCCTGCTCTAGACACGCAGAGCGGGCGGTCGCGTCAGCGCAGGGGCGCACCGCCAGGTCGGTGTTCTCCGAGCGCTCGCGGAAGGTCGGGTGCTTTTTGCACAGCTCCTGGTACACCTGCGCGCGGCGACAGGTGTGGCATTGTTGAGCCTGTGGTGTCCAGTCCCAACCTGTCGCAAGCGTGCAGGTTGCGACCAGCCCAAGAGTTCCTTTAATCAAAAAGCAGGCTCGTCTCATTATGGTGTGTATGCAACGCTCGTGCCTACTGCGGAGAGCGCTTCCCTGCTCAACCTTCGCTCCAGGCTCAGGCTCATCTCTACCACAGCATATACGCGGAGGGCGCGCCTTCATGTACCGGCCGGCCTGCCGCATCATCCACACCGGCGGCCGCTCCACGGGCTCGCCGCGCAGCGCGCGCAGCAGCAGCGGCTCCGCCGCGCCCGCCTGGCCCTTCGCGCCGCCCTCAGCGCCCCCCGCCGGCTGCAAGGCGTATGAAGCACGCACGGCGCCGCCCTCGGCACCCCAGAGGCGCAGGCTGCACCCCCTCGAGCAGTGCGCAGGCTCCGGAGCGGCCGACTGTAACCCCCACGACAAGCCCGGCGTGCGCACTGATCCCTGCAAGCTGCAGCGGTTGCTCGCACCTTCTCCGAAGACGCGGGCGGCGCTTCTGCCGCCGCAACAGCGCGAGGGGCGATTGTGCAGCGCAGTGGCTGCGGCCGCACAGGGTGGACCGGTGCTGTGGGCAGTCGCACCATCGCGCCCTGCAGCACAGCATAAGCAGGTCAGCAAAATGGATTAAAACAAGTTTTACAATAAAGGGCCTCTGTTCCGGCTCTAATCAGCTTCAGTCAGGAATCACACAAGACCTGCAATGGGTGCTGGGCACACCACGGGGAGATGGGCAGCCATAGTCGCAAAAGTGCAGCTGAGCTTATCCTCGAGGAGGCGCATCAGCAAGAGCAGGTCAAGTCGAGGTTTTCCCCAGGCTCCTCACCCCGCAGATCGGACAGGTAGTTCCTGTGCCTTGCACAGCGCGCGTTATTATTTGCAGGGTGGGTACTATGGCTCACAGTGCGCCGAGTCTGGCTGCGCCGCAGGGCGGGTGGCTGACGCAGCACTCGCTCCGACCGTGCGCGCCCTGCCTGGAGCCCAGCGAGCTGCCGGCAGCCCTACGTAACAGTTTGTCCCGTTCGAAAATAGCGAGTGGCTCGATGCAACACAGGATGCGCGTGCGTGCAGACGGGCGCCGCGGCCGTGTGTGGGCGCGAGGGCGCTGTTCGGCGGCAACAAGGAGGAGCGTCGGCAGAAGGAGCTGGAGCGGGAGGAGGCCTTCAGGGCGCAGGCAGAGGCGCGTGGACGCCCCCGCGTCGATGCGTCAGCAGTGTCCGTGTTGTGTTGCATGCGTGCGTGTGCCCGGTGCTACCAGGCCACCTGCCAGCCTTTGAATGTGAAGTGAATGTCAGTGTGGTCCGCTGAAAGCTCTGCGTAGGCAGACTGCCCCGCTCGCACTGTGCTCGCAGTAGAGGGGCGCGCGGCCGCGCAGGTGCTGAAGCGGCGCTCTCTGTATAGGCACACCGCCCGCTCGCACCGCGCTCTATGTGCGGTGTGCGGCCGCGCAGGTGCTGAAGCGGCGCCGCACGAACTCGTGGCAGAAGGACATGTCCGACCGCCGCGCGCTGGTGAAGAAGTACAACAGAGACCCGGCGTACAAGAAGCAGGTGCGTGGCGCGCGTCCGAGCTAGGGTAGGGTAGGGAGCTAGGGTTGCGCATCTGGAGCGTGCCAGCGTACTGCTGCGTGCAAGGACGCCCGGGGCAGGGAGCGGTAGCGGGGTCTCTGCGCGGCAGCGGCGGGGACAGCCCAGCGCCGGTATCCCGCCCCGGTCTGCACAGGCGTGGTGGGTGCCTCGCAGGATGCAGCCAGCGCCGCCAGGCGCGCAGCGCCTGCGCTTACGTCCGGCCCAGGAGCGAAAGCTGGGCACAGGGGCGCCAGGGACGTGCCTAATGAAAGCTGGGCACAGGGGCGTCAGCGGGATGCCAGCGTGCTGCTCGGCACTGCGCAGGCCCCGGCCGGGCGCTGAGGCGACCCGCTCGGGGGGCGCAGGTGGACGACGACAAGCGCGCGCGCGCGCAGGCCGAGCGCAAGGCCGACCCGCCCGTCAGCCTGTTTGACATCATCCTGGTGACCGCCCGCTCGCCCCGAGTCGCGGCCCGCCCTCCCTGCCACGCGGAGCAGAGACCCTAGGCTAGTGACGTCGTCGTGCATGTGTGCATCATCCTTGCGGCCCGCCAGCAGGTGCCAGCAAAGCGGCTGCCCGTCTCAGCCTGCACGAATTAGGGTGTCATTAGCCTGGTATGAGATCACCTTGAGCGCATGCTTTGGAAGTTCTGATGCAATTTCTGTGAAGCGACGGAGGAACTGTGTGGGGCGCACGTCTGTCCTCGCGCGGTCGAAGCGCTGGCACTGAGCGCCTGTGTGCGGCGCGCATGGCAGCCGGTCGCGCCCTTTGGCATCCCAGGTGCTGCCCCCGCCTTGGGCGGTGCTCTTGCTGGGCCCATTGTGATGCCCGAGGACAAAGCGCACTTGTACTGATGTGCATTCATGGTGCGATGCTGCATCCGCGTGCAGGGTTGTGGAAGGCTAGAGCGCATCCAGCAGGGTCTTTCACGAGCGGGCCACACTCAGCTTGCCGTAAGGGATGACCTGGGCCGCGTATGTGCATCTGCATGGCATGAGACGCCCGCTGTGCTGCTTCGGCATGCGGGTTGCGAGATTTACAGCTAGGCACTCCGCCGAGGGATGAGGGGATGTAGGCTGACACCGCTGCGGCGCGGCACAGAGTACGACTATGGGGAGCGCTTTGACCTCAAGGGGCCGTACTGTGACAACGGATACATCGACGAGGATGCCGCTTTCGGCAAGCAGGCAAGCCAGCCCGCGCCGCCTGAACACAATACTTACCCCGGATGCAGGTTGGGGCGGCGAGACTGGTGCGGAGCGGTTACGTGCGGCTTGGCCAAGCTCGAGAGCCGTCCAAGTCAGCCGCGTCTCACACTGCAGCCTTAAGCAAAGGTGTGTGGCGAGCAGATTGCGCGCTTCTTTGGTTTTGGCAAGAAGCGGGCTCCGCCGCCGCCGGACACGCCCAAGGACACGCCCAAGAAGGGCAAGCGCAAGTAGCCTCTTTCGGGAGGGCGATCTGGGAACCGCAAGGGCCGGCCCCTACAGTCTGTCAGCCGTTTTTGGCAGCAGCCAATGTACCGTGGTGTTGGACCAGCGTGTGAGTGAAGAGTGCAGTGTGGAAAGTTACTGTTGCAGACGTGAGCGGGGTAGGCTGCTTTGCCCAGCGAGTATCATTAGCTGTGCGCGCAGATAGGATGTGCTGCGCTGGCATTTTTGTCGGTGGACAACAAACAGGAGGGTGCTTCTGCCAGACGGGGTATTAGTTGGGTAGCTTGCTGGGTAGCCTTCTGGAATTTCAAGGTCGTTGCCTCGGCTGATTGACAAAGCTTCGTCCAGCAGTGCCGATTGAAAGAGAGCGGCAAGATTCACGGGCCCTCTGTGGATCCAGCGTGGTGTGGCCTTCGCCGTCGTACATTTCGTGCGGCATGCTTTGAAGTGGCTGAACTTCAAAGTGCAACCGGCGGGAACACGGGCCGGACGACACGGTGAGTGGCAGAGGACTGGTTTAGCAAGCTGCTTGCCAAGGGGCATTGCTTCGGTGACCTGTGCTCAAGCTTCCGCTTGCATGCACGTAGCATTACCTCATCTGCCTGGAGACGGGCATTTCCGTGTACAAGCACTGGGGTGATCGACGATATGGACCAGGTCCACTCCCAGCCTGCGCGGCCAGGGCCAGCAGCCTGTCAGGTCACAGGTGTCTTGCATGCGCTAGTCCTGTGCCAAGCACAAGCACTGGACGTGTACACTGCCGCGCACCTCGCAAAGGCGTTGACTCCAGCAGCGCTGCGAGGCCGGCTGTCGGCAGCGCTGCTTGCGCCAATGCAATCAATGGTGCTTCAGTGTGAAGCTGCGCTTGTCCCGCACCTTGCAGGATGTGTATATGTTGGGAGCTGAAGACCTCTAGCAAGTAGGAGCTCGGCAGGCAGCGCGGAAGCTGACATGATTGCGCACCTACAGGCCTGACACGCTGGGGCGGCGCAGGGTTGCGCGCTACACGGGCCCAATGTCTGCCCCCAGCGCTGCGACGTGCTGCACGCCGCGCCGGCGATGAGGGAGCGCGCCGCGCGGGCGGCGGCGCTGCCGACGGTGCCAGAGCTGCCCGCCGTGGGGCTGCTCTCGCTGCCGGACGCCGTCCTCGTGCGCATCCTGCGCCTGGCGGCGCCGCGGCATGCCGACAGCCGCCTGCTGTTCGTCGTGCCGCTGGTCTGCCGGCGCCTGGCGGCCGTCGCACGCCTGCCGAGCGAGCTGTGGTCCGAGCAGCTCATCACGCTGCACAGGTGCGGCCCTTACGGCCCAGCACCGCGGCGCCCCAGCAGGCCCGTGGGCCTGCGACCCGGTGCAGCTTCTGTTGGCGTGCGGGCGCCGCTCTGCGCGCGCGTGCTGAGCGCGCCGGCAGCCAAGTGTCGCTGGTGCCAGCACCGCGATGCCAGTTGGTGCTTGTGGGAAGGCCGGCTGGCGCCGAGGCTTGCCTGAGCCCGCGCCGCGCGGCGCTGCGCGGCGGTAGGCTGCAGGACCGGCGGCGCCTGGCCAACTTCGTGGCGTGGGCGCTGCCGCGCGCGGCCGGCGTCAAGTCGCTGGCCGCGCGCTACACCGCCAGCCACCAGGAGACGGAGCTGCAGGCGCGCGGGCGCGGCGGCCGGGCCCTGCGACCCTAACCCTAGCCTGGCTGGCACCGGGGCGCGGGCTTGGAAAGCCTCGGGCGCGCAGCCTGTACCAATTCATTTGCACAGATTTTCAAAGAAAGAACTCTGGAGGCAGCGCACATGCGGGCGCGACGAACGGCGGCCAGCCCTGCGCCGGCTGAGCAGGGCCGCGCCGGGTCCCGCCGCTGAGGCCGCGCGCGCGCGCGCGCGCGCAGGTGCTGGTGGGGCTGTTTGGCGCGTCGCTGCGCACGCTGGACCTGATGCCCGGCGCGCACGGGCCGGCGCCCTTCCAGCAGGCGACCGTTAACCTGCTCGCCTACTGCCCAGGCGCGCGCGCGGCGTGCTTTATTGCACCTTGTTGCAGCGCCTGTGGCTGTGAGCTTGTTGCAGTGCCTGCGGGGGCGGGCGGGGGCGCGCTGGCCGCCGGAGATGGCCGGGCGGCACGTGCCGCTCACGGTGCAATATTTGGGACGGGCGGCGCCGCCGCGTACGCGGCGAGGCCCCGAGCGAGCGGACGCCACGCTGCGTGCTGCTCAGCGCGGCGCCCCGCTCCATGGCGGTCAGTCGCTCGCCTAGGTCAGTGGCGTGGCACAGGTCTGCTGGGCGGGGGCGCGACGCGCGCGCGCCGCGCGCGCAGGTCTGCAGTGCCTGCAGCTGTGCGCGGACGCGCTGTGCACGTGCGACCTGTCGCCGCTGTCGGCGCTGACCAACCTGCGCGCGCTCGCGATCACCAGCCACAACGACCGGCAGCGCTACGCCGTGCCGCCCGTCATCCTCGGTGCGCGCGCGGCCGGGCCGCCGCCTGCGTGGGCGCGGCTGGCTGCACGCCTCGCTTGCGCCGCGGTGCAGTGGAGCTGCTGGCGACCCTGCGCTCAAGCTCGCGCTGCGTGCGACCCGCCTGTACACGTACGGCCACCAAGCAGCCTCCAACCAGAAAGATAGCAGGGAGAGCCAGAGGAGGCGGACGCGCGCAGGCCTGATGCGGCTGCGCGAGCTGGCAGGGAAAGCCTCCAGTCGGAGAGACGGCAGGCAGAGGCTAAACAGGCGCGCGCGCGCAGGCCTGACGCGGCTGCGCGAGCTGGCGCTGCGCGCGACCCGCCTGGACACGGTGCAGGACGGCGTCAGCCGCCTGCAGGCGCTGCGGTCGTGCGAGATCGTGGGCGCGCGCGCGCTCGTGCTCGAGCCCGGCTTTGGCGCGCTGCGGAACATGCGCGAGCTCGAGGCGCGCGGCGCCCCCGCGCCCTGGCAGCCCCTGGGCAGCCCCGGACGCTTGCTTGAAGCGTGCGCGCACTGCTGCCATGGAGCGGGGCGCCGGCTGCCATGCTCGCTGTGCGCGAGCTGGGAGCGGCCTGCTTGTGCGCCCGGCGTGCAGACCTGCCTCCGCTCAACATGTTGGGGTGGCCCGTACTTATGCGCCAAGGGTGACCCATACACCTGCGCGTCGTGGCGCCTTGAGCTTGTGCACGCCGTCCTGAAAGGGCGTGCGTCCCCAAACTTGCAAATCCAGCCTGACTAGGCGGCCCGGTCGTGCAAGCGCGCAGTTCAACGCCTGCTCGTTCGGGCGGCTGGCCAACTCGCGCCAGTCCAGCGATGGCAGCGACAACGGCGCCGCCGCCCGCGTGGAGCCCCCCGTGGAGACCGGCGGCGGCGGCAGCGCAGGGCCAGCCTTCTTTGGCGCCAACCCGGCCGGGTTTGAGCTGGGCGGCCCGGGCTGCGGCCCGCACGGGCGCGCGGGCGCCGGCGGCGCCCACGGCGGCGGCCTGCTCGGCCTGGCTGCGCTGCGCTTCCTGGTGCGCGCGCGCGCGTCGCAATGCGACACCCAGGGGCAAGCTCCGTGTCACAAATGTGCCACTGTGCTTGCCTTGGCGAGATGCACGGCGGCGCCACACGCGTGCCGGCAGCCTCGCACGCAACCAGCACCCTGTGTGCTGTGCCGGGCCTGCATGGTGTGATTTCATGGTCGGGCTGCACTGCGTCAAGTCCGCGCGCGGGTGCCTGACGCCTCGGCCTGCGCGCGGGGGCAGGGCGGCCTGGGCAAGAGCGGCGCGGCGCTGCTGCCGCTGTGGCTGCCGACGCTGGCCGGCCTGACAGCACTGACGTCCATCACGTTCCGGTCGCCGCGCGGATTCGGCGGCGCGGTGCCGGCGGTAGTGGCCGGCCTGCCCGCGCTACGGCGGTTCGTGTTCGTGCGCGCGTTCCGCGTTGCGCCGCTGGCCGTGCCGCCCGGCTTTGCGCGCCTGGGCGCCACGCTGCAGCAGCTGGAGGTGGAGGGCGTGAACTGGGAGGTGCTGCCGCGCGAGGTGCGCCCCTAGGGCTAGCAAACCCTACCCAACTAATGGGACCCTAGGACTGGGCGCCACGCTGCAGCAGCTGGAGGTGGAGGGCGTGAACTGAGAGGTGCTGCCGCGCGAGGTGTGCAGCTAGGGTTAGGGTTAGAGCACCCTAACCTTTTGGTGGAGGGCGTGCCCTGGGAGCTGCTGCCGCGCAAGGTGCGCGGCTCGCAGCCCCGCGGCCAGCGCGCGCGGCGCACGAGCGGCAGCTGACCGCGCGGAGCCGAGGTCGCATTTGTTTAAGTCTGCTCGAGGCAGGAAGCAGAACACAGAGCGCTGCGCGAGTTATGCTGGGAAGCTGCCGGGTGCGCGTGCAGGCGGGGCCGGCAGCGCTGCGAGAGGCGCCCGCCGCGCTGACCGGCGCCGCGCCGCGCCGCGCGCGCGCAGGTGCTCGCGCTGCGCCAGCTCCGCGTGCTGGCCGTGCGCAGCCAGAGCCTGCAGCGGCTGACGGCCGGCGTGGCCGGCCTCGCCCTGCTGCGCCGCCTGGACCTCTCCGCCAACGCCGACCTCGCCGTGGACGCCGACGTGCCCCTCAACGCGCTGCGCGAGCTGCGCTCGCTCGACCTCAGCGACTGCCGGCGCCTGGCGACGGCCGCGCCGCTCGCGGCCGCGGCCGGCCTGCCGCGCCTGCGCCTGCTCGCGCTGCACGGCTGCACCGCCGGCTCGCTGGCGGCCGAGAACGCGCTCGCCGAGCTCAGCCTGGCGCTGTGGCGCGGCCGCCCGGACGTGCGCCTGGTGCTGGCAAAGGCGGACGAGGTGCGCGTGACCGGCCTGGAGGACGACGCGCAGCTGGCCGCGCTGGCCGGCCTGGACCCCGCCAGGGTTAGGGTAGCCGAGCCCGGGCCGCACGTTGAGGCGCTCGCGCGCCTGAGCCTGGGCCGCCCGCCGCGCTTCCCCGGCTCGCGGCGCAGCCATGCGGGGTAGCGCCAGGATTAGGGTAGGGTAGGGTAGGGGCGACGCGCGAGCCGCACGCTGCGCGCCCCGGGGCTCCTGAGCGCAGCGGGGCGCCCTGAGGTGGGGCGCCCGCTTGGGCAGCGCGCCCGCTGCCGTGGACAGGCTGTGCGGGTCGTGAGTCACCCAAGCAGGGCCCGCTCACGTGCAAGCGCACGCTGGAGGCAGCGCGTCTGCCTGGGCAGCTCGGCCGTTGCTGGCCGTAGGCTTTTCAGATAGTGTCTCAGTGTCTGGGATGCTGAGCCGGGAATAAGTACTTCGCGAGCTTATGACAGAGCCGGCGCCAAGCGCCTGTCCCGGCCTGCTGCCACCCACAACCCTCATCCTGTGCGCGGGCCAGAACTGCGCTCCGGGGCGCAGATTGTGATAAAGAAGTACTATAAAAGGGGGATGCTGGGTAGTGCAGCAGTGCTCGTGCTTGGCCACGCCCCCATATACCCCCAGGAAACTTGTAGAGCGCCGGTGCCTTGCGCCGCCCGCGCATGACACGCGCCGAGCGCCACTCCTGACATTACGAGCCGCGGGGTCTACGGCGCATTTTTGACATGTCCGGTTCCGGTTGTATAGCAGCGCACCCCGGGCGTGCGTGGCGGCTCCTTCCTAGGCGTACCAGCTCCCCGGGCTGTGTGTGTCTGCTGCGAACATTTGGCGCTGGGCTTGAGCTGGGGCGCTGATGCACTGCGCTTCTGTGTATCATGTGACCGCACAAAGGCCTTGCTGTGTTCCCCTGCGGCCGCTGGGAGCCTCGCTACAGCCATGGCGCCTCTGCTACCCCCTGCTGCTCGGTTTGTGTGTTGTGCTCTGGCGCCTGGTGGCGCGCCTCTCCTGCCGGCCGCGCTGCCCGCCATGCCTGTGGGGACTGGGTGACTCGGCTCCCGCGTAGTTGCAGCTGATTCAGACCCCGCTCTGTGACCCTGCCCGCCACGCACGCCGCACTGTTCGCTCCGCGGCGGCGGCAGCCTTGCAATGAACTTCCGGCTCACTGCAAAGCCACAGGCCCAAGGGGGGTCCGTGCATTGAGGGACAGACTGCATGCGCCTGGCATGCAATGCCATGCATTGTTGGTTGCTGTGCATACGCAAGCGCCCTGCTTGCACTGTAGGAGTACGTCATACTTGATATACCTGGGAGGCTGAACAAGGCATGAAGTACTGCAGTACAGCTAGCGTAATCTCTGACTGTCATCCCTGCTGTTTGCTGTTGGGGCAAGCACCTGTCAAGCACAGAGATGCAGTACGGCTGGCGTACAGTCTGACTGTCGTCCCTGCTGTTGCGGGCAGGCGCCTGTCAAGCATAGAAGGGCGGCCCGCTGGGGCCAGGGTGGGTATTAGATTCGGATGCATGCATTGTAGAGCTGCATGCAAGTCAAAGGCCCGGGTCTCTGAGACCACGTTCAGGGCGACTGATGTCTGATCTACCCTGCTTCAGGGTAATGCTGCTTTTTCTCGCACTGTGTGCGCAGTGGCGCACATTTTTTCGTGTGGTGCTCTTTCTGGGGTATCGTCGTGTGCTTCAGACCGAGTGCGAGGATGCGTGCAATGATGCAAACCATTTACAGTAAGTGGCTTGTGGCTTGAGCGAGAGTACGTTGACTGAACATCCCAGCGTTGACTGCACGTCTCGCGAGCCCATCATCACCCCCTTCAATCACCAGAGGTTGCCCTCTCGAAGGGCAATGTGGGGGCTTATTTACCCCAGCTGGGGTCAAATAGCAAGGCAACTGCACAAGACTACTTGAAAAGTTGCGCACCAGCCCGTCCCGTTGCTTGCGTGTGCTTCACGTGGGGTTTTGCAGCACAGCGTGTGGGCCGCTCACTGCAGCCTGAGGTGAACACGCGAGCCTTCCTTTCCTGGAGCGCCAAACGCGCGAGAACGCGCCAGCGCTGGCTCAGATCTAGGCCGTCCGGCCTGCCGCGGGGCGGACATGGCAGCCCCGCAAGCCAGCGAGGAGTTCGTGCCGCAGCGTATCCTCATAACTGGCGGCGCAGGCTTCATCGCGAGCCATGTCGCCACACGCTTGGTCCAGCGCTACCCGCAGTACAAGGTGATGCCCGCACCTCCTGGCATGCTAGCACTTTTGCGTTACAGTGGCCGTTTCACTCGCGCAAGGTAGGCAGGCGTGCTAGAGCTGCGGCAGAGTAGAGGACAGTGGGGTGTCTGAGCAGCAATGCAGAGGACCTTGCCAGCGCACACGCGCTTGGTTGAGCAAGCAACACCAGGAAGGCTCCGCTCCTCCGAGCAGGCCTCTGCGTGTTTGGCAAAACGCAGTCCTTGGGCAGGGGAAGCAGGAAGCATTCCTTGCGAGCAGGCTCCTGCAAGCGGCTGTTATCCTGCACCTGCACCACTGAGCGGACCCTGCACAACGCAATGCGCATTACATAAGCTAATGTTTCTGTCCTGAGCGAGGATGCAGTGCAGAGGCGCGTTGAGCACCAGGCTTGACTCGAGGATACAAAGTGTGAGAAGCTGAGCAGCGGCGCGTGGCTGGGCAGGTGGTCGTCCTGGACAAGCTCGACTACTGCGGCTCGCTGAACAACCTGAAGGCCATTGCGTCGCACCCCAGCTACAAGTTTATCAAGGGCGACCTGCAGAGCGGCGACCTGCTGAGCTATGTGCTCAGTGCGGAGCGCATCGACACCGTCATGCACTTTGCAGCGCAGGCGCGCGCGCGTCGTGAAGTGTGCTTTGTCGGCTCCAGTGACTTTGCGCGTGCCGTTCCACACATATGCGCATGGCTGTTGAGACAGCAGACCTCCTTCTGAGCCTCCAGAAGACGTTCTCGGGCCAGGGACGTTGTGCTTTGACCGTGCGCTTGCTGGAAACCGTCAAGTCTCAAAAGGGCAACGGAGCGCACTGTGCACGCATATGTGGTGTCCATCTGGGTGCTTCGCAAACGACCATCGACCGACCAGCACACACCGAGGAGAGCCATGTGCTGCGCAGACGCACGTGGACAACTCGTTCGGCAACAGCCTGGCGTTTACGATGAACAACACGTACGGCACGCACGTGCTGCTGGAGGCCTGCCGCCTGTACGGCCAGGTCAGGCGCTTTATCAACGTGTCCACCGATGAGGTGTACGGCGAGAGCAGCCTCGGCCTGGACAAGGGTGCGGCACGGGATCGCAGTTGCAGGGTCCAGGAGCTGCATGATCGAGGAGGCGGCGGTGTGGTGCATGCCGCGGATGCTGCCCTCCCGAACGCCGTACCCCAGCCCCACCTCCACCACATACCACTATTGCTTCAGGATATGGTGGCATGGCACATGCGGCCGCGGTGCCTGCGTGTCTGCTTGGTGCCGTCGCAAGCGTGCACCGACTTATCTGGAGGCGCATGGCATAGACTCGGGTACCCTGCGGGATGCAGGCTGACTGCGCATGCTGCGCCGGCGTGTTGCCAAGTCGGCGCCGGTGCGTGATAGGGAAGTCAGTGCATGGCAGAGGAGTGGGCCGGGAGGGGCAAGACTGCTCCGCGCAAACAGGGCGGAGGGGCGGCAGGCCTGGGCGGGGACTCGATGCTGGAGCGCATTCCCCCCATGCCCGGTCCCTTCCATATACCCTGCTAAGATGCGCCCTGCTGAGATGCGGGGGGAGGGGCGGCAGGCCTGGGCGAGGACTCCACGCTGGAGCCGACCAACCCGTACTCGGCGGCCAAGGCGGGCGCGGAGATGATGGCGCGCGCGTACCGGACCAGCTACCGGCTGCCGGTCATCACCACGCGCGGCAACAACGTGTACGGGCCACACCAGTTCCCGGAGAAGATGATCCCCAAGTTCACGCTGCTCGCCTCGCGCGGCCAGGACCTGCCCATCCACGGCGACGGCGCGCGCCCCCTGCCAGCCGCCCCCCCTTGCAAGGCCGCTCACAGTGCCCCATCCCCCAATTTCTGTCTGGTTGCGCGGCTTCTTCTGGATGCGCGGCCAGGACCTGCCCATCCTCGGCAACGGCGCGCGCCGCTGCAGCCCCCCCCACCGGCCCACCCAACCCTTGTCAGGTTGCTGGGCAGTGAGTACGGGCACTGCGCTCGGCGGACGACTGCTTGTAAAGGAGAGGGCGCGGCAGAGCCGCAGCCGTGCCGAGCATTGGCAATACTTACGGCTGCGCCACATCCTGGCTGAAGACGGAGCATGCGCTGCGCAGGGTGCGCGACGCGAAGCTACCTGTACGTGGAGGATGTGGCGGAGGCGTTCGACGTCATCCTGCACCGCGGCGTGACCGGCGAGGCGCGCACTTCTGTGTTTAAATTGTGCCTCTTGTAATGTGGCTGCTGGACCACAGCCTGGTCAAGCCATGGGCCATGCAGGCCAGGCAGCGCGTGTGGGGCGGCGCGTGGCCATACTTTGAGCTGCTGTACCTTGCAAGGCCCTGGACTGGAGGCGGGTCACTTTGGGACAGCTGCGCCTGCTCAACGCGCCGCGCTCCTTCACCCAGGGCCGGCTGGCGTCGGCGCTGCGAGCTTCAGGCAGCCCGCGAGCGCTGCCGCCGGACATATGGCTCGAGCGTTCAGGCACGACAGTCTCCTATGTTAGGGATAAGCCTCTTCCATAACCCTAACCCTATCTAATAGTCCGCTGCGGCCGCGCAGGTGTACAACGTCGGCTCGCAGAAGGAGCGCACCGTGCTGGACGTGGCGCGCGACGTCGCCGCCATCTTCTCGCTGCCGGGCGGCAAGATCGTGCACGTGCGCGACCGCGCCTTCAACGACCGGCGCTACTACATCTGCGACAGCAAGCTCGCCGCGCTGGGTGCGCCGCCGCCGCGCGCCGCGGCGCCCCGGCGCTGCCTGGCTGCGCGGGGAGAGGCTGCGCAGTGAAGGACCTGGCCAGGACCGGGCAGGTCCTCCACAATTGAATCCTTTTCCGCCTGGCGTGCTCGTGCGCGCGCCAGGCCCGGCTGCGCTGAGACCGGGCCGGGGCCGGCAGGGTGGCGGGAGCGTACGAGCTGGGAGAGCGGCCTGCGGCAGACGGTGGACTGGTACCTCACGCACGGCTTCAAGGACTACTGGGACCGCGCGGATGTGGAGGCCGCGCTCGCGCCGCACCCCATCATCCACCCGCAGACGCTGCTGGCGCTGGGCAGCCCCACGCTGTGAGCGCTGCGCGGGCGCTGCTGCGCGTGTCGGCTGCCGCGCGCGCCGCGCGGCAGAGCACCATGTTTTGGCAAATGCACGTTGGCGCGGGCGGTGGGTTGCATCACCAGGGCCGGATGTATTTGTAGCACTTGTAGGCGTTTAGGCGTGGCAAACTCCAGTGTGTCGCTAACCGGGCTGTCGCAAACCGGGCGGGAGGCGTGGCACACGACTTCTGTGTGTGCGCCCGCGCATGCGGCAGTCTGCTCGTGCGCCTGCTCAGAACACAGGAACCGGCTGGAACCATGGGAATTGCATATGTCATGTTGGCGTGTCATGCATGCGAGCTCATAGAACGCGCTACGATACCCTGGTGAGTTACCAGGGTGTCCAGTGGTAACTAGGGTAAGTAAGGACCCAGTGGTAACTGAGGCAGGATTCGTGTCAGGCGCAGCTGCAGCCGCCAGAGAAGCCTGGAGAGGCCGCATGGCGGATCATCTGCACGCCCTCCCTCAGGAAGAACAGGCTCAGGACCAGCGCGGCCGCGGCGTCGACCCACCAGCCGCCCGGCCACACCCTGAACAGCACGCTGCCGAGCAGCAGCACGAGGGCCAGGCGCGCGCACGCGGACGAGCAGGTCGCGTCCGAGGCCAGGATCTGCGAGTCCAGCCGGCGGGCGACGGCGCGCTTGGCCAGCCAGAGGCCCGTCAGCAGCACGGCGGTAATGCAGGAGATGATGATTCCAAAAAGGGTGGTCTCGGGGTGCTCGCGCCGGACGAGCACGACGGCGCTGGCGGCCGTCGCCGCGCAGGCGAGCAGGAAGAGCAGGCCGCCGGCGGCGAGCGTGGCCGCGCGCTCGCGCCGCACGTCGGCCGCCCGGCCCAGCAGCCGCCACAGGACCAGACTCGCGGACACGACTTCAACGAGCGAGTCAACGCCGAAAATCATCAGGCTGAGCTGTCTGTCCAGCGACGCGAATGCGACCGACGCGCCGCCCTCGGCCGCGCAGTAGGCCAGCGACACCAGGGCCAGCAGCCAGGCCGCGCGGCGCAGCCCACTCGCGCCGGGCGCCTGCGCAGCAGCGCCTCCGTCACGCAGGCGGATGTGGGGGGGCATTACTAGGGGCGCGCGGGGAGCGCCCCAACTGCAGCACAGGTGCGGAGGCAGGTGCGCGCGGCAGCACACCTGGCCTCCCAGCTGACCTCCCAGCTCAGCTCCGCTGCAGCTGGCCTGACAGGCGGGCGCGGCGTCGCCAAATGCAGGCGGCGCACAGCGTGCCGACGGGTTGCAGCGCGTCTCTTGCTGGCAGGCCGCAGCGGGGCAGCTGGGCGCTGCCTGGCCAGCCTCAGAGCAGGCCGGGCGGCTGCTGCTCCGCGTCTGGCTGCCGTCCCCGTCCTCATCGCCCAGCGCGGCAGCTGTGCAGGCCGACCCTGGCCGGGTGTAGCAGGACGGGTCCGCGCCTGCCAGGGGCCTGCACGCGTGCGGGGCAAGGCAGGACACGTGAGGCGTGTGCACGTGCGCACACCCCGACCGCGCCCAGCAAGGCGGCAGCGCCGGTGGGAGCCTGCTGCAGCGCGCCGTGCGCAGCCCCGAAGGACTGCATACCTGTAGAGCCTAACAGCGCCCTGGTCCACGCTGGCGTACGCCTCTGTTGCCCCGAGGCAGGCCTGTCTGCCGCAGCGGCTGCCAGCGGAGGCACGCAGGGCATGCAGCAGCGGCTCTGCACGCTGCAAGGCAGAAGGCACTTGTGAATTCTCAAAAGGACAACTGGGAGTGAGAGGGAGGCATTGGTAATCAACTTTGCTGCCTACCAGAGGCTCCATGCTGTCGACGAAGTGCCGGCATGCAGGCGCATGCAGCCAGCCACCAAGTGGGCGCAGGAGGAAGCAGTTGAGCGGCGAGTCTGTGTTTGAGCTGCTGAGGAGCCGCAGACTGCCATCGTCGCCGACTATGCAGGCGACCTGCGCCGCGCAGCGCCTGGGTCAGGCAGGGACAGGGCGCCCATTTGCGGGAGCACGGCCGGAGCGGGGGCGCACTTGACTGTCAAACCGGCAGGTCCCCATTTGGTGGTCTGTGACCAGTCCGAAACTCGGTGGTCTGTGACCAGTCTCTTGGCACCAGAATGAATTTTTTTCTGCTGCCCCATAGCCAGAACACTGCACCAATTGGAACCCGAGCCGCAACCCTGTAACTGCGCAAGACCTAGCTCCACTAGCTTCGCCTCCTCCTACTAATTTCCTGCAGCCCAGCCCTTGCGCGCAGTCCTCCAAGCTCCTACACCAGCTGGTTCGATGGCATAGCCGGCATCTTTTCTTGCAGCACGGCGGCACGCGGACCAGGGAGTGGCGAGGCGCAGCGCCTGCCGCTGGGTATGGATGCAGGGGTGGCGCCCCGCTGGCCGGATGGCGACAGCGCGCGGCCGGGGTGGCTGTCGCAGAGGGATGTGGGCACCAGTTGGCTCGCCGGTGCGCACCCGCACGACGACTAAGGCGAACTTGGGTTGGGTGGGGCACGCACGGTGCCTTCAAGAGCTGCTCTGCTGCCTGTTGACAGCGTCGTCAGGCCGTGCGGCACACCTCCCTGCCGGCGCCCTGGTTGCAGCTTCCACCTAACGAAGCGGCATGGCGCGGCATGTCGCAGGCCTTGTGCTGGTGTTCTTCCTGGTGTCAACGCTCCCCCTCAAGTACCTGGTGCGCCCCGGCGCCCGCCGCAGTGCCCGGCGTCGCAGCCAGGCGCACCTCAGCGAGCACTCTGGGGCCTTGGTGATGCTTGCGCGCGCCCTGCGCGTGCGGGGTGCGGAGGAGCGGCATGCGGCAAGCACACCGCTAAGTCGTTATTGGTATATGTGCACATGTGTGGGTGAGCAGCTGGCTCCTGCGTGCAGGCTATAGCGCTCATCTGCGTGCTGCTCCTGACGACCTCATTCCGCATTGCGGCGCTGCACCAGTACGCGCGAGCAGCCTCTCTGCTGGAGGCAGCGGGGGTGCGTGCCTCCTCCTTATCGTCCTCGTGCAAGCGCACGTCCACCGTTGCTAAGCGTGGTTGCTGGTCTGGGCGGCAATGCGATACGCGCCCGAGCGAGCGCGAAACATCGTGGTGTGAGACATAACGTTGTGGCCAGGGAGACGCACAAGCCGCGGCATGCTGCGGCCGGCAAAGCGTGCAAGGCTGTCCTGGAGCCCGGCGCGTGCCACACAGCCACACGCCTGACATGAGGCCGTGTCGGGGATGCAGGGCGACGGCGCGCGCCGGGCGGGCTGGGAGGCGCTGCTCACGATGGCCGCGAGCGCGGAGGGCTCCAGCTTCCTGTTCACGGGGCACAGCATCAGCCTCGCGCACCTGCGCCTCTCCCTGATGGACAGGCGCGCCCGGGAGGTCCTCACGTTGCTGCCGCTGCCTCGGATGGGCGCAACGTTTGCAGCACAGGCCCCTCTCAGGACGGGCGCAAGCATGTTGCGAGCAGCAGCAACCACACAGCAACGTACTCTTGCAAAGGCACCTGCGTGGCGCACTTCCGCGCCTCCCGCAGCCGCGCCGCCCGTGGCCGAGCGTTCCCCGCGGCTCACGCCGGGCGCGCGCCGCGCGGCGCGCCAGGGAGTTCCGGCCATCCGACTACGAGCTGCTGTCGGCGCTGGACGAGGCGGAGCCGGGCGCGCCGCGGCACGGCCTGCCGGAGGCCGCGCTCGCGTCGCTGCCCAGCCACATTCACCCCGCGCCGCCGCCGCCGGCCGCGCCCGCGCCGCCCGCCGCCGGCCCCGCGGGTGCGCTCGCGCCGCGCGCAGCCGCGCCCATGCGGGAGGCGTGCGCGTCGGCGGCGCATTGCCTGCCGTGCAGGCCTGAGTCCTGCCCCTGCACGCGTGCGGTTTTGCCGCCGTGTGCTTGTGCAGCGCGGCATGACACTGTCCCGACAGGCTTGGTCTGTCAGTCAGGAGCGGCAGCGCGGGGACGGAGGAGCTAATGGAAGGCCGTGCTTACTGGGAGCAAGGGCCCGCTCACTGTCACACCAGAGCTCATTGCCGCACATGCCCCTGCAGGCCCGCCCGCGAGCGCGCCCGCGCCCGCGAGCCGGCAGCCCGCGAGCGGCAGCGCGCCGCTGCCCGGCATCGCACGCAGGGGCCTGGCGGCGGCGGCCGCCGCGCCCGGGGCGGCGCTGCGCCGGGATCGCAGCAAGGACGGCAGCCGCACCGTGTGCAGCGTGTGCCTGGAGAACTACGCGGAGGGCGATAAGGTGAGGACGCCCCTCGGCCTGCGCGCGACCTTGACTGTCCCGCTTGGCACTGCCAAGGGGTGCGCCGCGGGCTGGTGAACAGGGGCGTGCTTGTACAGTGCTCTGCTAGGTGTGGAAATCAGGTGTGGAAGTGCTGACAGGGCGCTTGCTTGCCTGGTGGGTGCTGCCGAGGTGGGGCGAGCCGCGTGCTGGCGCCCCGGGCGCCCGCCCTGCGCGAGGAGGGCAGCCGGGCGGGGCGGCGCGGCTGAGCCGTGTGCCGCGGGGGGGGCGCAGGTGAAGACGCTGCCGTTCTGCCGGCACAGCTTCCACGCGGACTGCCTGCTGCCCTGGCTGCGCCAGCAGGGCCGCGGCGCCTTCTGCCCGCTGTGCAAGACGCCCGTGTTCTCGCAGAGCGCCTGACGCGCGCGCCCGGCCGGCGCGCCGGCGCCGCGGGCGCGTCTTAGCTAGGGGCGCGCGGCGTGAAGCTGGTGGCGCGAATTCTGTCTGGGCCTGGCGCCTGCGGCTCCTGAAATGCGCGTGGTGTCTCAGCAGGGAGCCTGCGCTGCCGGGTGTCTGTGATAGCGTTTAGCTTTAGCTATAGGAGTGCGGGGGCGCGTTCAATGCGCCTGTCAAGCCGTGAGTTTCCTGCTCTGTTATTCTCGGGTGCTCAAGTGCGTCAAGTTGCACATGGTCTTGATGGTAGTCCCGCACACCGCCCACCAGGGCGTGGCTGGTTGTTGATCTCCAATGTCCACAGCATGACTGATGGACCGATGAGAGCAGCGCGTGGGCGCGAACGTTGCCTAACACTGTGCCAAGCGCACTACCTGCTCCCAGAAAAAGCTCGAGAGCTGGCTGTTTTTCTGGCCTCAGTGGTTGAATCCTGCATGCGACTTGCTCAGATGGCCGGTGCACATGCATGTGCGAGTGAGCAGGTGCACAGGGAGTGATTCCAGCAGCACGCTTTTGTGTATTGGGCAGACACGGCCTGGCCCAATGGGTTGGGCCGTTCTGCGCGGATCATGTCCGCACTGTGTGCACAGCAGAGCCTGCAGCTGCTCGTGAAGTGGTCCTGCCTGTTCCAAGCGGCTGAAGCGACATGCTGCAGGTGTGAACAAGGCACCGTGTAAGCCATGCTGTGGCAGAGCTCTCGCCAATGAGTCAGGCCTGCCTGCATGGGACGCACAGGCCGTGGAATCGCTGGCGCTGGCTCAACAGCAGCAAAGCGGGAGGTCTGGCATGCCGTCGTGAGACTGCACTCGCATGAAGTCAAGGCAGTTGTCTACCACTGCATAATCTGCATCGACAATCAGATAGACGCACAAGCTTTGCATCTGAGACACACCGAGACTGTCCAAAAACAAAGGGCATGCTGGGCCAAAATGCGAAGCTGCCGTAAAAGGCAGAGCTGCTGGCACATCCTACAGCCATGCTCGCCAGCGCAGCGCCACTGTGTCCTTTGACACGAACCATGAGGCTCATGGAGGAAGCCATGAAGAGGCGTCTGTAGCGTGCCGGGTGCGGCCGCCCCACGGGCAGCCGCGCACCCCGCGCGCACTCCCAGCGCGAGCCGCGCTCGGTCGGGCGGACAGCCGGCGCCGGGCGGCCACGCCGCGGCGCCGCGCGGCGCCGGTGCGCCACGCGCTCACGCGCCGCGCCGCGTCAGGTGCGGCCGCCCCCCGCGCGGCCGTGCGGCTCGAGCGCCAAGAGTGTCAGGCGCGGCCGTCGCCCACGCGGCCGGGCGGCTCGAGCGCAAAGTCCTCGCGCGAGTAGTACTCCATGAGGAGGCGGTAGACGTAGGAGGGCGTGTAGCCGCCGGTGTCCGTCACGAACAGGCTCACCAGCTCGGGCGGCACATAGTCCAGCGCCGGGTTGAGTGCCTGCACATGCCCGCCCGGCGACAGCGCGGCCTGCCGCCCACGCGCGCCCCCCCCCCGGGCTCAGGGGGTTTTGGGCGACCGTGGGAGAGGTCCCAGAGCGCGGGCGGGCCGCGCCCCGCGCCGGGCTGAGCACCTGCACGCGCGCGCCCTGCGGCCGCGCGCCCCCATGCGACGGGCACACTTGCAGGCATGCCTCGAGCCGCCCCTGCGCTGCCGGGCGGGCGCGCGCCATCATGCGCCGCGCCTCCTCCTCCGGCGCGTCCTCGGCGCTCGGCGCCGCGTCCATCGTCTCCGCGAGCACCTCAAAGTCCACGATGTCCGCGGGCGACTGCGGGGCGCGAAATGCGCGTACACACGCTCAGCCGGAGCTCACACCTCCGGCAGCGGTGCAGCTTGGTTTCGGCGCGCACTTGAATGGAGCAGCCGGCCCCGTGACAGAGCGAGGCAGCAAGGGGCATGCAGCAGGCGCCGCGCCATGGCTTGCCAGACGTGACAGGTTAATAACATGCCAGCAGGCAGAGCAGGCCCACAGGCATGGCATGATCCGGACAACAGCCTGTGCAACGAATATGGCAGTAGCGAGCTCTACCATGCTGAGCCACGAGTAAGAAGTGTCCATGGCTGCGCAGCGGGTGCATGGGCAGCCCCATAGACCGCCGCAACAAGCGCTGCGCAAGCCGGGGGGTAGCGAACTTGTATTCGTCTAAGGCGATGGCAGGTTGTGCGGGGCATGACCAAGCAGTGTTAACCCTAATCAAACAGCTGTGCG
>JAABUU010000244.1_pt1 | contig 131421 bp, 144 predicted proteins | sample 5559301 | NCBI WGS metagenome assembly JAABUU01 (sample SAMN10711884, study PRJNA513360) | rock metagenome | isolation source: Antarctica rocks | place: Antarctica: Victoria Land, Richard Nunatak white | reverse complement strand
CCCCAAGATTCTGATACTCAAGAACCACAGTTCAACATTTGGTTCCAATAGAGCATCTAACATGCCTCGAGAGGTCGAGCCCTCTCTCAATGAGCGGGCTTTCATCCTCCAAGCTCTACAAGAAGGTATTCGCATCGATGGGCGTCCTCTTGCCGCATTCCGCAATCTGGAGCTCTCATTCGGCGAGGAATATGGCGTTGTAGACGTGACATTGGGGAAGACCAGGTACTGCCTTCTGAACACACAGGTCTTTTTTTCGGTATACTGATAATGAATTAGAGTCCTCACTCGCATCTCCGCTACCATAACCGCCCCCTTCCCCGATCGAAAATTCGATGGCATCTTCACCATAAACACCGAGCTCTCCCCCATGGCCTCCCCCGCCTTCGAAGTCGGCCGGTAAGCCCCATCTACACTTATCCTGCCCCCAACCAGCATTATGCCACCCTCAATCAACCCCCATATTACCCCACCCCAAACCCCAAACCAACACGCACCAACAGACAAACAGACCTCGAAACCCACCTCTCCCGCCTCCTTGAAGTCGCCATCCGCCGCTCGTCCGCCCTCTCCACCGAATCCCTGTGCCTCCTCGCCGGCTCCCGCGTCTGGTCCCTCCTTGCAACCTGCCACATCCTCTCCCACGACGGCGGCCTCATCGACGCCTGCTGCGTCGCCGTCATCGCCGCCCTGCAGCACTTCCGCCTTCCTGATACGAGTATCCGAGGAGAGGAACTGACCGTTTATTCGCCGGCGGAACGAGTGCCGGTGCCGGTGGCGATGCTGCACCATCCGTTCTGTGTGACGCTGCATTATTTTGAGGGCGTGGACGAGGGCGTGGTGGATGCGACATTGGCGGAGCAGCAGGTTAGCGTGGGGGAGATGGTGGTGACGGCGAATGCGCAAGGAGAGGTGTGCCAGATTGCGAAGCAGGGCGGGTCGCCGACGGAGGCACTGGTTCTGCTGACGGGGGTGGATGTGGCGGTGCAGAAAGTGAGGGAGTTGGGAAAGGCGGTGAAGGGGGCGTTGGAGAGAGATGAGCGGGAGAGGGATGTTGGGGGCTTGATCAAGGAATTAAGGGCGGAGAATGAGAGATGATTTTGAGCGAGTGAGAAGTTGAGTGACGGGGATAAAACAGCATAAGATTGGTCCCTCATGAATGTCTGAAATGGATGCCAGCATCGGCTATCCCACGTGCTCCCTATGCTACTGATGATATGCTCATAACTGATGTACATGGCGTATGAATCCAAGATCCCAAATAACCTCCCATGCAAGACATACTCATGGAGCCCCAAATGATATGCCCATGCCGGAGAAAGCCCACCCATACACTAGGACGCCGTAACATGCCGATATGATACAGCAACAAATGCTATGCCGAACCAAAAAACCGCAAAGTGTAAATCAAAGAGACTCCAGCAACGCCACTCAAGCGTCACCAAGCATACCGAAAGAGACTTTCCGCTGCCCCGCTATGTTGTTCTTGCAGCTTGCCCAAGTCCAACCCTACTCACTCATACCTTGCTCCTCCAACTCCTTGATATACTTTACAAACGTCTTCTTATGCACCATACCCGCATACTGCCCATCCCTCAACACGCAAATATACCTTAACCCCAGCTTTACAAAACACTGAAATACCAGATCCATCGGTGAATGGATATCCAACGCCACAGGCGCTGGATCGATATACGGCGTGAAATCCGTCGGGTCGTGTTCGGGCTCCTCATCCTCAACGGTGTCATGCCAGGTGATGTTTGTGGCCATCAGGCACAGGGATTTGTCTTCGTCTTCGAGTTTGTCGAGGGCGAACTCGAGGTCTGGTGCTGGGATTAGGCCGACAAGAACGCCGTGGCGGACGATGGGGAGGCCGCCGTCGATTTCGCCAGCGTCGTGGAGGTGCTCGAGTTTGCGTCGGAGGCTTGAGGCGGAGACGAGGGGAGAGTTGGTGATGTGGATGACGCGGTGCGAGCGTATGGTTGAGGTAATGTCTCCTAGATCGGTAGTGAATATGGGTCTGAGCTTGTTATCCAGTAGCGGGTACGAGTTCATGTGTGTGAGTAGATCGTATATGCTGTGAGGCTCCAAAGCATCCGCAGTCCATTTGGCCACCAATATTGACAGGGAGAATGGTAGTACATGATCGAGGCTGCCCGTGAGTTCGAAAAGAATGACCGCGAGTGTTACCGAGAGTCGAGTAACGCCACACATGGTGGCTCCTGCAGCAACTAATGCATAAACTCCCGGTGTTACGCAGCTTTCTAGACCACCGTCTACAGGACACCCGCTGAAAATCGTAGCGTTCGGGTATTTGAAAGCGAGGAATTGGACGAGGTGACCGACAATTCTTCCAAGTAAGCCGCCCACTACCATAGACGGGACGTAGATTCCCGCTGGAACCTTAATCCCGAACGTGATAGTCGTGAGGAGACTCTTGATTACGAATGCAATGCATAGATAGCCTACTATGCCCATGATCTCATCCGCGTGTTGAGGACACAGACCTGAAATATCGCCTTGACCGCAGGGGCTGGCTAGCTCGAATAAGAGCTCGGTGACAGCGAGCTTAGTGTAGCGGTTCCAGAAACTTGCAATACCTGTGATCAGAGCCACAAGAAAAACCTCAAAGACTGGCCATTCCTTGATAGTATGGATGCGGCGGAACGTTGTCGCCCAGATCCTTGATGCTTTGATGAATAGTGCCCCAGTAGCACCACCCATGACGCCCAACAAGATGAAAACGATCATCTCGAAGGATCTCCAGTCTGTCAGATATCGTACCTCGAATATGACAATCTTTCCCGTGTGATAGGGGTTCAGGAATTTGAGAAACAGTGATGCAACCTGTAAAGTTGTCAGAATCAATGCTAATTGAATGAGTTACTGACCTCACTATGCAGCAGAAAAATGTCCTAAACAGGGTTTTTGGAGGAAAGTAATAGCTGGAAGATATTTTAGTAAGAGCCTTGTACGACAGCAGAAGGCGACTTACCTGACTTCCTCGAGACTGAAGAGCACTCCTCCAATCGGGGCGCCAAAAGCAACCCCAACACCACTTGCAGCACTTGCACTAAGGACCTCTCGCCGTTTTGCGTCGTTGTGATTGTATTTAGAGAACAGTCTGCATGCGATGTTGCCAACGCAAGTTGCGATATGGACATATGGACCCTCTTTGCCGAGACTTAAGCCTGATGATACGCTAAGGATGAGGGCAAGAGTCTTTACAACAAGCGTTCTGACTCCTAGATAGCCGTGAACAACGAAGCCGCTAAGTATGACTTTTACTTCTGCCACACCACTTCCTGCAGCCGGATAGTATATCATGGTTGTAGGCTTCGGTGTATTATCATCATCCGAAGGTTGAGTTGGAGTGAGTCCGTGCCTGTAACTCATGCCATCTGTTTCACCAGGATACTTATGGCGTTCTGCACCAAGGTTTTCGTCCAGGGTTGACAGCGAAAAGGACGAAGGTATCACCGTCTTGGTTATCAATGTCAAGAAACAGGATCCAACTGAGAGCAGCACCACAAAGAAAACGAAAGCTATGAAGTCAACCCATCTTCTCTCGACCCCAGTAAAGCTCATCACTTCTCCCCAGGTTCTCCAGGCTGGACAGAGCTCTTCGCCAAAGCAACATCTTCTTACACTGTAGTACCAGCCTTGCGAACAATATCCTTCTTTGATATCGAAAATCGACGTCTCCGTGACATTGACAAAGTAAGCAATGCACGCCGTAATGCATCCAATGATAGCCACAAGAAGCCAACCTTGCGCCCCGTCAAACCACGCGTAGATGCGCCCTTGAATATCTTTGCGTGACCTCAAATCTCGTATGCGGAAGGCATCTGCAATACTGTCGTGAACCCAGTCCGTTGAAGTGAACTGATCATACCAAACACGTTCATCCTGGAATATGGTTGCTTTCGACTCAGACAACCCGCCTTCGCCCGATCCCAGTGCGCTTGCCAGACGTCCACCCCACGAACTCGCTCGGCTATGGTTTCTTGACTTGTTAACTCGAACGCTACCAGCCTGACTTTGTAGCCGGGAAAAGCGAGGCTTCGCCGTGTTCGGCTCGGTGTAGCTTTTCGATACCCCATCTGCATAGCCCAGAAGGTTTGTATGCTCATCAATAAGCAGCCGAGACGGTAGGCGACTCCGAAGGTCGAGGTCGGATGTCCTGGCGGAGTAAAGTCGCCGAGTCGCTGCGGGGGATGTGGGTGTGATCAAACTCGCATGGGAGGAGACGTTGTCGTTTTCTTCATCTTCCTCTTCCTCTACCTCTTCTACGGTAAGGGTTGTGTGGTGGGAGGAAGTGGAGCGCGGCATGCTATCACGGCGGGCCGGAACAGTTGCAAAGTTCAGCCGTAAGTTACTGCCAGAACGCTTGTCAGCCATCTAGAATATTTTGTAGTTCAACGCAGTAACCTAGAATGAGAAGGGTCTGTGGTACATCAAACCGCATCACCAGAACAGGTAAGCACGAGGGCTCAAGCAAGTGCGCCCGATGTCTCAATTCACATCCTACGAAAAGGACACGATGCCGAAAACAGCGAGGCGGGCCATGCGACATGCTATACGTCAAGGACGAGGTATGGAGCATAGAGAGGGAGGCCGAGTATTCTATCTTCAAACATTCTTAAATCCTTTCAACCGTTTCAGTCAATGGCGTGCAACAAAGGGTTTGGTGGGCGACCGAACAGGGGCCTATTAATAACTGGAAGGACTCGAGGGCAGTGCCGGTCTCACAATATAGCGAGTGTCATGAGGGTGAATTCAGTCCCTGGTGATAGCACAGTTTTCTTGGTACTCATTGCAGATGATGCTTAGGTATGATATACGACAGTTGATACGAGTAGTAGACATCTAGCTTATTGTTGCAGGTCTTGTGACCCGGATCTGTAGCTCTTCAACCCTGAGGCTGGTCGCGGGAATCGGAGCCGACTCCGCTTTTTCTCTCTACAATTTGTGTTCTACGAAAAAAACAATTCAGAATAACACGAAGATATGTGATCAAGCGCTGTCGCTGTCATTACATAGATAGGCTTCGGTCCCCTGTTCTCAACCGATCAATGGAGAGTCACCTTCATCGTTCAAGGCATTTGTCATGGGATGGTCTGATCGATCTATACTAAGCAGAGGCATATCGACCACATTGCTATCGACAAAGGCACATAGAGCCGCCTATAACCCGGAGTGAGCTGTCACACTTTCATCTAGGTCTCTACACGTATTCGTCACCGTTCATCCAGCCTAATTGTTTCCACATATTCAACTTATCCCACTCCTTTGTGAAGCTGTACACCTTCCCATTTCTGACCTCAAAGATTGCTGCCGCGCTCCACTTCGCTTTCTTCCCTGAAGCCTCAATTCCATTGTGTGCCTTTCCGCAATGAGAACCTTCAGCCGAATACCTCAAGAGTACATGGCCATCTTTGGCAAATGCAATATCATAGGAAACTATGTGCAAATCGGCGATGGCGGACATGACTTTGGCATGTGAGTCCGCGTAATCAAGCGGTGAATGGCAGTCTGGAAACGTTGTGGGGGCTGTAAAGATGCTGTCCGAAGTGCAAAGATGAGCAACAGACGAGCGGCCTTTGTTGTTCGTAGGCGAGTACGCAGTACTCATATATTCTTTGATGATAGCGATGTTTTTCTGACATCGCACGAGTTAGCAATCAAGAGGAGATTGTTTTGTAAGAGCTCGCCCGCTGTTGATTACCTTCTCCTCATCCGTTTGCGCTATAGAAACCCTTGTGGGAGGTTGATTTTCGGCCATTTCGAGTCGTGTTCGATAGAGACTGGGGATATACAGTGATAAATTTGAGACCCAGATTCAACAGATATTTCCAGCGGAGCGATTAATTACAACATTGCGAAGTATAGACACAAGATGGTGACAGAGCGATCATCATGACGTCAGAGTAGGCGTAATCCACTTCCAGGATGAAACAACGAAAAGACCAACAGGCAATGCTTCTTGATGTTGATGTTACCTTAATCGTTTGTCACCGGTGACAGAGCATTATCCCAATGGATCGAGGTTTCTTCATGGACAGTTCTCTTATCCGACTGACTGCTATGAGCTGCACGAGCGCGCCAGGGGTGCTATCCTATGGCGCACTACTTATCAACAGAGCTCCGAATTCCTTGTGGACTTATTTCGACTCTTCGACGAGCCTCAACCGCTCGTAGCTTGTGTTGTAAAGTCCTCTCTACGTCCGAGTTGACCAAACATCTAAGTAGACCATCCATGGCGTAAACAACCTTGGGGACCATTTTAATCTTTACGAATGATGCTTACTTTAAGAGCCTCTGACGGAGGCTCTCAAAATGAGTTTGAGTTCTCAGAAAATGAGCGTACAAACAAACGAAATGCGACATGCAATACTCACTGGTTTCAGGTTACTTTTCTTCGCACAGTCGCTGTGTTTTCGATTTATTTTTCCCTTGCCGCTGGAATACGACACGCAATGCTTGATAAGATCTTGACAATAGAGAATGAAGGCAGTGTTCAATGCTTACAGGAAAAGCAGCTTACGATACTAGAAAGCTTGGGAACTATTCGAACGACACACGAGTATGCAACGGTGTATTCTTGAAAACTCCCTATTGTCGCCTGGCTACTTTGTACAGTACTTGTACCTAGAATTGAGAATGTGATCCAAGGTCCCAGCCTATCACAGTGGATCACTTCCTACTTCAATGTCCTGTATTGGTTTTTCATAGATAAGTCAAGGCCGAAGTATTTTCCTGCACCACTCCTTCGCCAATTTCCTTTCAAATGTCTCAGAAACTACAATATCGGACTATCTCTCCCTTGAGCAATGACACACCAAGCTATACACCCTCGAAACAAACATTGACTGGCAGCATGGTACACAGACTGTCCTTTTGGAGGTCCTGAATCTACCTTAGGCTTCCCTCGAACCAGTACCATGAGTACGTCTGCATGCCAAGCCCCATGAACTGTCTTTACGTCCAGTGAAAGATTAACAACTAAATCGCCAAGGAAGCCAAGCAAACGCTCAACATCCTCGGCCTCATCTGTTAACACTCCATTCAATTCTTCTCAACACCAATGACTGCGCCGCCTGAAACGCCGCACAAAACGCTTAATCCTTCGACAGAGGCACCCCGTTCATGCAGCGGAGATGGGACGCTCTCCTCGGCAGCTTTAGCGCCATATTAGCGGGTCTATCGGCCGTCGCCTTTGCTGAAGAACTTGTGGAGGTTTATCCCGAGCCCGAAGTCATCCTAGTGGAGTGAGATATCTCGATTTAGTATATCAGCTTCAACAGCGCCGTTATCGAGCCATCGAGCCATCGAAGAGCCCATTTTCGAGTGTCCTGGTGATCTCAATCCCGGGATCATTGGCCCCACTTCGTAATTGTCATTAGTGGTTTAGAGTAATCGCGACAGTAGAACGGTGTTTCAATTTGATACATCTAACCGGTAATACAGGAGTCTCAAGCATGCTGAGTGCGATATCAGCCCAGATGAGCTGGATTGAATAAATCGACTTCTACACACCCACGACACCCTTCTAAGCGCGACGGTCACCCGCCCCTGCCGCGTCGCTTGACCGTTCACCCTGCGAATTAGGGGTGACGTTGATGTAGAATTTGTACCTAGTATTCCGTACAGAAAATTTAGCCGAGAGATTCACAAGTAGCTTCAGTGTGCGATATCGTAACACAGTATACGAAGTAGGACTTGGAGATATTCTCAACCATGACACGAACAATTGCCGGCAAGAACCTGGAGACTTCGAAGATCGATTCTAGCGGCTCTTCTACGATGACGGTGACAACACCTTTCAAGCATAGGGATTGAATACTAGATCTGGCTATACTGATTTATGCAGAAAGGTCCGCTTGATCAGTTCGTGCTGTTTGGAGATTCCATATTGCAGCAGTCGTGTGATCAAGCCAAGGGTTTTGCATTTTGCCCAGCTTTACAGAACAGTAAACTTTTTCCTTTTCCTTTCGCGGACCTATCCGCTGCTTTATCTCCTCTCCTCACTCTGGATAAATTTCTCTGTCAATCTCGACCTCTGAAGTTGAATAGAGCGCAATGCGTAACGAAATCTTTGTCTAATTAATCGCATCTCCCTCCAGCTTACATCAGACGTCTTGATGTCATCAACAGAGGTTACAGGTATGTTACTCAATGGACTCCAAAGTTGGGTCCTATCAGGAACTGAGCGGCTCTAGTGGGTATAATACGGATCTGGCTCTGAACGTGTTGCCGGAATTTATGCCGACTCTAAAACAGGCACATGTTCGCTTTTTGGTATGAGAACCACTCAGTTAGATCTCGAGCGTTGTTGATGCCATCAGATGCTATTCTTCGGCGCAAATGATGCTTGCTTGCCAGGCTCTTCAACTGGCCAGCATGTGCCTATCAACAGATACATCCAGAACTTGAAAGCACTCCTAGTGCACTCATCTGTCAAAGAACATGAGCCGAGACTGATTCTTGTCACACCTCCGCCGGTGGACGAGTATCAGCTTGAAGAAGCTGGTCTCGAATGCGGCAACCCTGAGATGCAACGGACGGCAGAGCACACTAAGAAGTATGCAGATGCGTGCCGTATGGTTGGCGCTGAACTGGGCCTAGCAGTGCTTGACTTGTGGTCCATCTTCATGGCGAAGACTGGGTGGAAACATGGGAAGCCACTGACTGGAAGTAAAAGCGTCGAGAGAAGTAAAGTACTTGGTACTTTATTGAGCGATGGTAAGTCTAGAGTATTGAGATCAAGTATTAGACTGATAGAAGGACTCCAGGGCTACATTTTAACCCGGATGGCTACAAGCTTTTCTTTGACACTACCATAGAAATCATTAAGCAGAGATGGCCAGACCAAGATAGCGATACCCTACCATTTGAATCGCCAAGTTGGCAGGTTGCTCTGCAGAGCGGATATTAGGCCAACAACTTACTTTAGGTGTTGGAGGCTATTGAACGATCTTATTCTCTCAAATAGATTAGACACATAGACGCTTTTGGTCCCTGATTCTTATAATACCATAGTCAGTACCGTTTTTTGTTTTGAGTCGTGCTCATAGAGTGTGAAACTGGAAAATGGAGAAGCGGCCTAAGACCTGTTCCCAGCCTGATTGCGTAGCAGCTGGAGTTACATCAACGATGTCGCTCCCTCACAAGGCGGGCCTTGACCGATGATGCTCCGAAGATACTGGTCGAATTGTATATGAGTATGGGAAATTGGGTTATGACCATTCTCATCAAGCGCTTTCAACCCTCGTATAAGATGATCCGTTCGGCACCGTAGGTTAGAGTAGGAATCATATAAGTCTACAAACAGACAGACCGACAGAGAAATCGGAGAAGAAGCGTACCCAAGAACTCTCCTCGACTAGTGTTGCACCGATAGTGTTCAAACTCATCATCGTTTTTAAATATCCTCGTAGGCGATCGTTCGACAATAAGAGTATACCATACTCAATTAAACTTCTGGTGGTCGTTGGAGTTATTATATCATGTCTAAGGCTCTTATTAATGGGGACGTAACAGGTCTTACGACGGCGCCTCAAATGGCTTTGTCTCCGCACGCAGATTGATAATGATCGACGCTGCCATGCCGAAGCGGACGATGTAATGGAGGAGGAGCAGATGTTGAAGAGTAGAATAATGGAGTGAGAGTCGAAGCTTAATTTCGTGTAAGATTTCTTTCGGGCTAGTTTTTAGTCCTGAACGTCGGATTCACCATGAAACCTGTTATCTCCGTATCCCAAGCGGCATCAAATCTACGGTGTACATTCTGTACACCTGGAGGCAGTTTCATATTTCGAGATGAAATCGTACAACACTTCTACCGAACTCTACATATGGAACATTTGAGCTCAGAAACAACCAAAGCACAGGGAATAGACCTTGCCCTCATTGAATAGCTCCCTTGACTTGTTAGCCATCACACTCTTCGTACATCCTTGAACAATTCACTGATTGGTAACAACAGCAGATCCACAATAGCTGACAAGCTATACCACCGCGCCTCTTGGACATTAGCCAGGGTCATCATCGAATACTTTTAGTGTACTGCGTCAATTTACGGCAACCACATTAGACAAGTTTGATCTAAGCAGGTTTAAGAATAAGCTTTGATTTCGTTTTCACACATCTACCTCAGGATTCGACAGGAAAACCAGCTGTAAAACCACGCTCTACCACATAAAATTCCTGGATCTGGGCGCTGCACGGTGGCGGCCAGCTTGTTGGCGGCGGCGCAACGTGGTGGGAGGTGGACATCAGGAGAGGCGGAGCTGTGGAATATCCTATGAGATTAAGAGAGAGCATCTGCTTCCGACAGTCTCATTGCAGGTCCCCCGGCAGCTGAGTGCCTGCTGCGTAGATGACAGAGACAATTTCTTTCGATCCTTAAGAGGGCCGCCCAACCCTTTTCTCTTGCAGTAGCTGGGCATGGACCTGCAATTTGGTCTTGCTTCCAGAGACGACCTCTGGCGTCTACAGAACGAGATGAAGAACGTATACGCGACCCAGGCAGAACACGCTGATAGGCTTATGCGTTTGGAAAGACGGCAAGAAGAAGATGCTAGGACAAAGTCCCCATGGGGCAGTCAATCGCCTTTCCCTGGCATCTTGAGCGGCACTCCACAACAAGGTATAGCTTGTCTGTGTCTCATTATGAAGTTTGCTGATCGTCTCTACCGTAGATCCTGGCTATAACCCCGCTGCGGAAGCTTTCAAAAATTTCGACCAAGGCCAGCCTAGCAGTCTCCTAGGCAGTCTGCATTTAGACTCCGAAGAAGAGCCAAGAAGAGGTGCATCGAGAGCCAACAGCGTTCGTTTTGATGAAAGTGCATTGCATGGTCATCTTGGTCATGGCTCCCGTTCGTCTACAGACTTTCTACCGCTAAGGACCGGTAGTGCGTTCGGTAGCCACCCGATGACTGAGCGTTCGTCTTCGCATAAATCAGATGGGAGGCAGAGCTCCGCTGGGCAGTCTAATCAATCGGCTCGAGCAAGTAGTTTCGCCTTCGAATCTCGTCCGCTATCAGCTGCCGTGGCTCCCTTTGTTCCCTTGGGTCCTCCTCCAGGTTTATTCATATTAGGCCCGGTACCTTCGATCGTCCGCTGCTGGCTGGATAATAAATTTTCTAACGAATCTCTACTCTACGCAGCTGTCTGTACAGGCTCCTACAGATCAGTGATAGATCTCCAACTGGCGGCTCGACTTGATGTAGAGGACCACATCACAACGAACCAGGAAGGTCAACGTATACTGAATATCCCGGTCTATTTACCTGAAGCTACTATACAGCAGTCGTCGTCTCGCTCTAACAGTCCCGCTCCACAACTGCCAACGCTAACAATCGATTTTACAGTCCAGGACCTGCCTGCTATAGCAGACACAATACAGATTTTCTTAGGGAGTGATGTACTTCGTGCACGGAATGCTGATATACACTTCTCCCTTGATCGTCTAACACTCTTTGACGATGACCGTAACAAACTATCGGTGCCGTTGGTCCGTCCAGAAAAGGCGTCACTCTTCAAGAATCTCCTAACCTCGAATATGGCTATCGATAGTCCTCCAGCTGTTCCCGATGCAGATCAGACAGGTCAATCTAGGAAGTCCCGGACTGGCGACGAAGTTGGTAAGGAGGGCAGACTGAAGCTGATGACTCACGGGCAAGTAGGATTCATGGATGAGGCCAAAATCGACGAATCTTCGGCTGCAATCTCCAGACCTCTCACTTCATCGCCTTCTGTGATTGGCGAAGGACGCAAGTCGGCTGGTGGCAAAACGAATAGCGAGAACCTCCCATTAGGCAAGACCGAAACCGAGGTGAAGGATGCTGGGAGCTTGACAAACGGCACATCGCCCGACACACCGTCGAAAACAGACAGTGGAAGTATCTGGGGATCTTGGAGACGAGACTCTGCACTTTCTGGCCGGCAAGACCCGGCATCGTCGAGTTCCACCACAACTTCTGGCTATCAACGAGCAGGTCGCGGTATGGGAATGAAAGTACTCAAGCCAGCTAGACTAAATACTTCTACTTTTCGTTCGGCATCAGCCACTCCACCCGTGGGTTTTGATGCTGCTCCTGCACGCCACGGGGAATCTGGTAAGCGGACCAGCCAAGCCACGCCGATTGAAAACCAAGACAACCAAAGCCCGGCTTTGGAAGGGAGATCCGTCTCTAGCGAGACGAAGCCCTCCTTTCAAAGTTTCACTAACAGATCAAGGCCTTCGAATCCAATCGGAGGGGCATCTGCCTTTGGCTGGCTAAATTCGGGCCAGCAAAAGCAATCGCCCACTGCGAGCGATTAAGCGAATAGTTCATGTGATGTCTTTGAGTGGAACAGTCCCTTTAGCGTCACCGTCTCTTGCAGTTCTTGCTATGCAGTTCAGAATTGTGTACGATAATTCAATGCCTGATGTGCTATGCATGTCGGTACAGTTACAGGAATTTCATAGTGAAATTCGAATTACTTCCAGATAGCATCATATCTATGATATGGATTCTTACTTATTAATTTCACATCTTACACAGGGTCTGGAGCGCCTCCTTTGTATTCTGCTTTGTCTCCTTTACTAATCCAGCAATCGCCTTGAACCTATTCGCACCGTCAGCCATACGCTCCCACCTTCGCCCAGCAAAGCATTAAATGGGCGCAAAAGAAAACTTACTCCGGTATATCTGCATCCCCCATACACTCATACAACCACCCCTCACTCGTCGTTACCACCGCCCCCTCCTGCGCCAACCTCCTTAACGCAACCCCAACCTCTCCCTCGTGACAACTACTTACCCCATCCGCCAGCACATAAACCTTGTGTCCTTCCGCTATCAGATCCAGCGCCGTCTGCGTGACACAGATATGTGATTCAATGCCAACAATGGCGACTTGATACGGGTGCGGGGAGGAGGAACTGAGGGCGAACCGCAGCTCGGGAACCATCATGCTGAAGGCGGTTTTATCGATTGTGAATGGGGGATGGTTGGGAGGGAAGAGCTCGGAGCAGAGGGGACCGAGTCGGGATAGCGATTGTGTGGTGGCGTAGATGGGGATGGAGAGGGCGTGGCTGGCCTTGATCATTTTCTGGGCGGTCGCGATGCTGGAGGGGATTCAGTGAGTTATGAGACGAGGCAATGTTTGCGACGTTCGGGAAAGAGCGTACACTTTGGGATATTCCCATATTGCTGGTCGAAACCTCTCTTGTATATCACAAACACTGCGAGTGACCTTAGCTGAGGGCTGTTGAGAGTGAACACCGTGGACCGTACAAAAGTGCTGGGTTTGCTACCAAACAGTTAGCTAGGTATAATTGGATTCTTCTCCTCTTAGAATGACTTACGGAAACGCCCACGTCGTGCCATTATATTTACCAGCTTCTGCGCAACAAATATAGAAATTTGGATGATGAAAGACCAAACCCCCCCTCCAAAAGAACGAACTGGAACATTTGTTCTGGGCGGGTAGTCGCATGGGTACCTCGGGATTGACCCACTAGCGCCAGGAACCGAAGCTCAGGGCAAAGCTTCGAAGAGGCTGACTGCAGCTTCCCATATTCCTGCCATCTTTTTTCCAGTATCCCTTCTCATCTTTAATTCTTTCTATTCTCTAAATTACTCATGTAATGAATAAAGTTACAAAAGTTCTTGAATTCACTACTAATATCTCACACTCGTTCAATTGCGTCGCATTCACGTCTTTCGCGCAAGTTCTCGTTTTCTAGAGGGCGATTCACAGACCCAGCCACCCAGCCAAGCACCTCCTTTGAAACCAAAATGGCAGATCCTGAGGTTCGCATCTCAATTGGCGATTCTGGCGCAAACGAGGATGACGTTGAGATGCAAGGAGATAACGCAGACGTTATCGAGGTCGGCGAAACAGGCGCAGATGGTGGACAGGATGCTGGGGAAGAGGAAGGCATGACAATGGAGGAAGAGAAGCCCGCTTCGAGGGTAACTTTTGTCGAGTATGTCTCCCGCAATGATTTTCGAAGCGCACTTTTTGCGAAGCTCGCTAAGACTAATCACAGCTATCTGAAATCCCCCATCGTGGAGCTCGTCATTGGCTCCGCTGAGAACCAAAGCAAGCTCTCAGCCCACCAAGCTCTCCTGGGAAGGTCGCCATTTCTGGCTGAAGCGCTCACGGACAAACAGGTACGGCTCTGGTTCTCCAGATCCTTTCCTGATTCCTGCTTACTCGCGCTCTGGTCGTTAGGGAGGCCGCATCGACCTCGCCGACGAAGATTTCGAAGCCGTTGGCTGTTTTCTTGAATACCTCTACACAGGCGAATACTTCCCAAAGAAAACCGCTTCAGGGAACCTTGAGCCCGACCCTTCTGCTCCTGTCACCGACAACACAGGGGACCAGCTACTCAAACACGCAAAGGTCTATACGCTGGCGGAGAAATTTGGAATGACTGCAAGTGTCTTCCCTCGTCCACCGTCCACGATTTTCGTTAACTCTCAAATAGCATCTGAAAACCCTCTCTCACTCCAAGATCCACCTCGTCACCTCCACTGCGCTCGCCGAAATCGCATATGCACGTTACGTCTACTCACACACTGCCCGAACCGACCTCACGATCCGTAAACCTGTGGCCAGTTTCTGGGGGCAGCGCAGCCATGTGTTGCGACATGAGACCGAAGGCACTTTCCGCGCGATGTGTTTGGAGTACCCAGAATTTGCTTTTGATGTGCTAAGCTTTGTGCTGGATGCAGAAGAGAAGAGAGCGAGAAGGGAGGAAGACGTGGGCAGAAGTGGCAGGAAGAGGGCTAGGGGTTAGATGGGACCTCAGTGACTGCGTGGGCAGATGCAAAAATAGGCGCGGCAGGTCGGTTACGGTATGGTCGCTACCGTCGGCTTTTGGTTTGATTGAAATATCATTGTTCTCGGCTTAGCTAAGACGGCAAGCATACTTAATTGCAAGCTCGAAGGACAACCATTGTAATGGGCTGGCAACGGATCCCGACGGCGGAGGGCTGGTGTAGCCTAGTAAAGCAATGGGAACGTGTAGGATATGGGACAAGAAGTTCTATCAATATATGTCCATCAAAACAGAGATTGAACATAAAAATCTCCGAGCCACCTCACATGCCTACTCACATGACCCACAGGAATCCTTTACCAAGCCAGGATCTTAATAAGTGTGATTCCGCTCCTTGGATCCTTGGAGGGAGATGCAAGGAACCTAGTTCATGTCCTCTTTCAGGTTCCTTCACCGTCAAATGCGAGCGAATTCTCATAAGATCGAGAAACAGGAATATTTGCAGAATCTATCTAACCGTACACCTTGGGAAAGAGAAGGTACCGCTAGCGAAAAAAGTCTGCATGAGTCCTTGTTGGCGCCGCTAAATGATCAATATACTGATAGAGGCATTTGGAGCATTGACGATAAGGAATGGGCGCCGTGATGAAGAAGAAGAAATGTTGATGCGGATGTTGGGGAAATATGTGTATATGGCGCTAGGCCTGGACAAGTTACTGCCAAGTACCAAGCGAGGCATTACTGATATCGCGAATACCTTCCGCCAGACGCGTCTCACAACAATCATCAACGTCACAATTTCAGCTCCACATCCACCACCGCAAGATTGTCCACTGCTGAACAATCGTTGGGTTATCAAAGACTTATTGGGACTGCGCCATGCCTCGTCCGAAGCGCACTAAGATGGCGCCATCAATGCCTACCGCACGCGCCGTGGAGCCCACTTCAACATTCAAAGCCAAGCAAAAACAGTCGATCACCTCTCCATCATCTTCCGAACGCGTTAAAAATGGCAGCGACGACAGTGATGGTTTAGTCAAAACGAATAAACCCCTGTTGAATCGCAGAGGTCTTCCGGCGCAAGAAGCTACAATGAGTGGGGCTCTTCCTACTGAGGATGTCTTGGTTGGAGGGACGCGCATTAGGCCTCCTACGGGTCGAAAGAGAGCGGCGCTGTCGAGGGTTGCGAGGGAAACAGACCATGCCCGGGCGATTGAGGCCCTGAGGGCGAGACGCGAAGCAGCGTTGGCGGCAGAGAGGGGGGAGGAAGTTCAGATACAGTCTTCGATGCCGGAACAGACTGTCTCAACCGAAAGCCTCCTCGCAAAGTCTATAGAAAACCCAGGTACATCTATGGGCGCCGTCATGTCGAGAGCAACCGAGCGCCTGGTGCCAGCAACGGGGCTTAAGGCTTGGGAACCGCGACGAGCAGAATCGTCTATTCTTGTCGCATCAGCCTTCAAGAAGCGGCCCAGACAACCTAGCCTGCTCCAGCTCATACGCTCGCAAAACCAGGACGTTCCTTCAATAGATGATGGAGACGACGATCTAGACGATTTCCGTCCAGACGACGAATCCACTCCCTTCCTCAAGTCGCTTTCACAATCCCATATTTACCAAAACGCCTTAGCATCGTCCTCATCACCACAACAAGCATCTAGCTCGAAAAAGCGAAAATTGACGCCACCAGAGGTTCAAGTTCCGGCGTCACAGCTAACGCTTCCACGACACTCCTCGCCACCTCAGCTACCGCACGACGACCTCTACGGCATCTCTACCGAAAACGACGAGCCTGAAATTACCCTTCCCTCCAATGAACCAGACCGCCCAGAACCAAGACTCCCACCATCTCGTTTAACCCACACCGCCCCCCCAAAAATCTGGGACGATACCCAAGCGCCCCCACAAAGCAGCAGTTCACCACCACAACGTCAAAACGCTGAGACTCGAACCACGCGGTCGAAACCCGCTTCTAAACCCACTTCCAACCGGAAACAACCTTCTCCCGGCCCCTCCCCTGTATCTCCCACTTCCTCACCACCCACTCCAGCCGCCGTCTCTCGACCTCTCAAACCCCTATCAACGGCCACTCTACAAAATCTACTACCACGGCGACGTCTCCGGAGCAGACCCAAGTCAGCATCCGGCGCATTCGACATACCGAGCAGCGACGTCGAAATCGAACGCGAAGCTCGAGACGAAGACGAAGACGAAGACGAGCTCAGCTACCATACCACAGCTAGACCCAGAAAGAAACCCTTAGACCGACGAATCACCCTACCCAAAGGCCGCAAACCGCAACCCGCCAAGTCCAAAACCTACACCCGCAAAGAACCCCTCGACAACCGCACCGAAGAAGACGACTCGGAAACCCTCATCCAGAGCATCAACGCGCCCGCCAAGGAGGCAGGCGTGAAACAGCGGCTGGAAGCCAAGAAGAAGCTCGAAAGGATGGCGATGCATTTCCAAGAGGTGGATGAGTGGGAGCTGGATGTGGAGGAGGTGACGGGGGAGGGGAGTAGTCAGGTCGATGCGCGGTGAGGTATTTGGGTTGAGAAGGGGGGTGCGGGTTTCGTGACGGGTATTTCGGAGGAGGTGGGTGGGGGGCGAGGGGGGCTGGTGGTAGTGGTTTGGTCTAGAAAGGGGGGATATAGGATACCTCGAGTCGAATTATTTGCTGGACGGGTCGGACGGTTGGATGTACTACGTGGTATGATGCTGGGTGCTAGTGATCGCTATCAGAGATAAAGACCAATCTTAGGGTAGCTGCTGGAGGCGGAGGTTGGCATCTACTATGAACTTGGGCATGACGATAATTAGCTGGGTTGAGTCTCTTGCTCTATTTACCTAGATGTTGCTCCCCAGTAATGCCAATCTTTGCTGCTGAGATGGTCTATTACTCTTGATCGATAACCTTTACATCAACGCATGTAGCTCTGGGAAGAGCCTGCAGTCACTAATAACAGAAAACGAGAGTTTGGTCTGATATTGCGGTAGACTTATTTTCTAGCTAAGCATTCACACTCGCCGCACTCGGTGTTGCCGGCCTACTCGGTTCCTTCCTGTTCAAGCTGATATTTTCTCGCAACGCCACGTAATCCGAATCCGCATAGCCCAGCACACTCTGAATAGCTGTGCTTTGCAGACCCTTGATGCGGGCAATCTCGGCTGACGAGAAATTGACCAATGCTCTCCCGACTTCCACTGGTGCTACTGCTGCCTTCTCATTTGAACCCCCCTTTGTGGGAGATATCGGGGTTCCGCCTTCGGTGAGGGAGTCGGTGGGGCGGGAAATAACCACCAGGCGGACAGCTTCTTGCTGGCCAAAATTGCCGTCGACTTCCACGACACCGACTGGGAGGAGACCGGCTTTGCGGATTAAGGCTCTGTAGGCGCCTTCGTCTATGAAGAGGGTACCGTGGGCGGCGAGACCATGAAGGAGCCAGAATGAGCGGTCACGGATGGGTTCGAGGCTGGGAAGGAAGCGGGTATGCAAAGGGGGTTCTGCAAGGGTACCGCTGTTCGATATCGGTGATGGGAATGGAGCCCCAAACTCCTTGGCGGGTAGAGCAGTAGCTTCCGAGGGGCCTTGCTTCAACGATTGGATGTAATTTACGATATTGACGATGTTCCCCGGGTTCGAAGCACGCGTAATAACCGTCGTCACGCCGGCAGAGGTTGCCAGACGAGCAGCCACAATTTTCGTGGACATACCGCCTGTGCCAAGGCTAGAGCCGGCGGTTGAAACGTCGACTGCGAGTGATTCTATATCTTCAACGACTTCGATGGTTCGAGCGTTAGGGTGGGTTCTAGGATTTTTGTCATAGAGGCAGTCAACGTCGGTCATGAGGAAGAGATAGTCTGCCTGGACCATGGCGGCGGTGATGGCAGAAAGAGTGTCATTGTCGCCGAATTTAATTTCCTAATTATGTTCAACGAAAGTTCGGGTATCAGAGGATCTGTGAACATACAGCAACAGCCAGCGTATCGTTTTCGTTGACTATGGGGATGACGCCCATATGCAGTAACTCCACAAACGTGTTCTGAGCGTTGAGGTATTGAGAGCGCTGCATGCTTGTTAACAACAACAGTTTCCAGCATGAACATCTGCCCACCAACATACATCAGCGATATCACCCCTCGTCAGTAGCACCTGAGCCACGGGTTGTCGAAGATGAGCAAAAAGGCTGTCCCATAGACTTATGAGCCGACATTGCCCGATAGCTGCCAATGCCTGCGATTTCCATTAATATTTGATATTGGACCAGAATGAAAACCCCGTACTTGTATTCTTGGCAGATGCTTTGGCCTCTTTTCAACATCCATCCTTCGTAGACCCACCCCAATGGCTCCAGAAGAGACGATGACGACTCGATGTCCATCTTTGCGAAGCTCGACAGCGGTTGCAACGATCAATGACAATATCGGCAATAGTGGCTCGTGCGTTTGCTCATGAACAATAGAGCTGGTGCCTATATGCAGCGCAGGAATCAGCATGTACTTTTAGAATACTTCCAGACCTAGCGTACCCAGCTTGATAACGATGGTGAGCTGACGGTGGCCCTTCATGCTGGCTTCTGGGAAAGCAGTAACTTACCACTTGACGATTCCTATTATTTTACTTCTCACACCTCCGGCATTGGGCGGTGACCATTTTATAAGCGCATAGACTTGGACTCCTAATGCTGTAAGGCTCTTGAAGAGTCTACGCCGCAGTGAACACGATTGACATCTGTAGAAGTGGGGTTGTAGATTTAGATGCCCCGTTTTGCGTACCCTCGACTTCGCTAGACGCCCGGAACGCCTGAGGCGCGCCTTGAAGTTGTGTAAACTGGTGCTCCTTGTACATGGTAACTCCGCCAATGGCCGATGAAGGGGAATCACAGAAGGCCAAAGCTCAAGATACAGGCTTGGTACCAGGAGATGACCTTTGGACGAGATGGCAGAATGCAGTATCCCACGTGACTGGCCGCTTGACACCCGAAGGGGAGGCCCAATACAAGAAGACGCGAGATGATCGCTATGAAAAGAGTGATTGTGAGAAGTGTGAGAAGCGGAAAGACTATCTACTGCAATACAGTATGTCTTCTTGCCGAAGCGGTATTGCGCGGTACCAAGCTCAGCTGATTGACTGCATTTCTAGGCCCTGTGGTCCGGTTCATGCGCGAGAAAATCAGCAACCTTGGGGGCGATATACACAGCGGCAACATCTGGTGTCGACGATGCGATACCCTCCAAAGTGGGGGCTTCGACCCGAACTACGGTATCCGAGTATGTGCGAATCAACTGCGGAACAAGGGTCATCTGGAGGATACAATTGCACATGGTTCGTAGTCAATTCCTTTATGGGCACCAGGGAAATACTAAATTAAAGTAGAAATGATACACGCCTACGACCATCTACGATTCAAGGTAGAATGGCAAAATAACCTTCGGCATGCAGCTTGTACAGAAATTAGGGCTTCGTCTCTCAGCGGCGAGTGCAGATGGAGTAGAGAATTCTTCACGCGAGGCCAATGGAGAGTCACGCAACAACATCAAGAGTGTGTGAGAAGGCGCGCTGTGCTCTCGGTGATGGGAAGACCGACTTGCAAAGACCAAGCCCATGCGGAACAGGTTGTCAACGAAGTCTGGGAGAGCTGTTTCGCAGATACTAGGCCCTTCGATGAGATATACAGGTGAAAGGTGGGCTTGGAAAATGAATAGAAGGGATGCGACTAGCATCAGCATTGTTAAGGCGTTCGGTGCCGGGAGATACCCCTTCACTCCTAGCTTTATGCAACAACGACGATATCCAATCCTTCTCACGACGCCTTAACACCTATGTATGCAAAAACTGCAACTTCAGCAAGCTGCAGGAGATCATGAAAACTTAAACAGATAACATTGCGAAGTCTGCCTTTCTCTGCGAGCGGAGCTTACTTAGCCTCCTTTGTGCCTGAGCTCCTCTGTGTCGCTCTCTCGCCTTTGACGCAGTGCTTGATGATCCACGGGTGTTGTTGTACCTCATCTAACGATATACGTTTCTCGGGATCAAGTATAAGTAACTACCGACAGTCAGTGTAACCCGAAGAGAGGTGCCACAAGCGAAGCCTCACTCTTTGGATGAGGTTCTTTGCCTCTGGGCTCACGAAGTTTGGCACCGTCATTTCACCCCTGGCAATCCTCCGTTGCGTCATGATTGGGGTATCCTCAAACGGAGCTTCGCCCACCAAGAATTCATATGTTAAGACGCCCAAACTCCAGAGGTCCACTTTTTCATTATAGAAGTTCTCTTGACTTCCTGGTTTGATCATCTCCGGTGGGAGATAGTCTAAAGTTCCACACATTGTATTTCTCCGGTTGTTTGGCGCATGCACACTCCAACCGAAATCGGAAATCTTGATTTCGCCGTGGATTCCCACTAGAATGTTCTCCGGCTTGATGTCCCTATGCATAACATGCTTTTTATGGAGGTACTTCAGCGCTGCAGCCATTTGAGCAATGTATTGCGCTGCTTTCCATTCTGGGAATTTGCTTTCTCGGCGAAGATGCTTGTACAGCTCCCCCTTGCCTGCATATTCGAGAATTAGGAACACCCTTTTACTATCGTGAAAATGGCCGTAGAAACGGAGAATGTTAGGGTGGCGGAGATTGCTATGGATCTCAATCTCTCTTCGCACTTGCTTCTCAACCTTCCCTTGCTGTAGTTCGCTTTTATGAAGCACTTTGAGCGCGCAGACGAAGCCTGAGGTCCTCTCTTTCGCTAGGTACACTCGTCCAAACTTTCCCTTGCCCAGAGGTTTCCCAATCTCAAACATTCCCAAGTGGAATTTTTTTGGTTGCGGTTGCTCATATATTGGTGGATTGGATAATCTTTGCAGGGTGCTCTCATCTGAGGCTCGCGCAGATGATGAAGTGCTGGTGCCTTTGCGAGGTGGAGACGGAGCCGGCGGTGGCATATTGGATCCGCGCCATTGCGACGCCTGTGAAGCGACTGTAACGGTGGTGATAGTCGAAGATTTGGCATTTGCGTCGTTGTTGTTTTGGAGAGCCAGCTTCAACAAATTGGGACGATTCGTACTCGATGTCAGTTGAGTACTTGAGCCAAGCCCAGATATGGACATTGCTGTGGACAGTGATCCCTGATCTTTCATTAACATCCTCCTCGAACTGGCCTGTTGCGACTTACCTTCGATTTATGATAAACGCCGCCTCCATTTGGCTGTTCATACTCGTCATTGACGGACAGGCACTCAAGCCTTGACTCGATGGTTCTAATTGCCATGACTGAGAACAAAAAAGAATGAAACAAAAGTTCTCTTGGACGCAGTACCCGCTGGGTGCAAGTGGTACAGCTGGTAATGCTGATGTTAGTATGCGTGCTGAAAGCTATCGACAGCAAGGATCAAGAAAGAGTCAACATATGATGATTATCGCCCAAGCAACGGAGCGGGTCAGCCCTACGCGGCGTTTGAGCTTCACTCCGCAAAATCGTTTGCGACAACCCGCTCGAAGTTGTGAGCTACCTGCAAGAACAACAATCGATTCCAAAGATGAACGGTACAGCTATTCCGGACTCGCGCTATCCGTCAATTGCTGATGCTGGAAATTCGTTAACACACAATGGCTTCAAAATCACCACCAGGAAACTACCAATACTGAAGGCTGAGCCCATTGAGCAGATGACGGCGAAGCTAGGCATCACTCCTCCAGAAATGATATTCGGCGACAACATGGCTTCGATCGAACATGTTCCAAGCGGCTGGGGAATCAACTTCAATACATTTGATGCGCTGGACAGGGTGGACAAGACTGGAGGTTCAATGCTCCAAGTGGCGCACTCCAAAGAGTGGCAGAGTACCCGGTACGCGGGGCTTGCAGATCTCGGAATGGGAATTCATGCTGAGGAAAGACAGAGAAAAGAAGCATGAAGGTATAACAGAGGTCGTTAAGCCGTTCGACTGGTCGTATAGTACCGACTACAAGGGCACTTTGACGTCCGCTTCTCCAGTCTTCGAACCCACCACTTCGCCTATACCTCTAGATCTTCTCAGACGTCCTGATCCTATCTTGTTCTTCGATGAGGTCATGCTGTACGAAGACGAAATGGCAGACAATGGTATCACAATGTACTCTTGCAAAATCAGGGTCATGCCAGCGCGTCTACTGCTGCTCTGTCGATTCTTCATGCGCCTCGACAATGTTCTGCTCCGGATAAGAGATACGAGGACATATATCGAGTTCGCGACTGGCGAGGTGATCAGGGAATACGTGGCGAAAGAGGACAGTTACGAGGCGGTTAGACATGTAAGGCAACTCTTACGGAGGACCTTCATGGAACCCACACTGACTTCACATTCAGAAGCTCGCAATGAAAGGACTTGATGTGCCAGCACAGCTCCGAGACCCGAATGCTCTGAACGAATTACTACCAATTGAGGAGAAGTCGCTCGAGCGTCTGGTACTCAAATAGCAAGCAAGCAAACTGGAGTAATTTGGAGTTTAGCAAATCAAAGGATTACTGGGAATCTATGCATTTCAAGGCGTTGGTCAGGGATTGGTCCGCGAACATTTGAAGACAAGTCGAAGGTTTCCAGCTCCAACATCTGCTAGAAATATTGATTGGTACTGTGGATTCTCAAGCATATAATGTAGATAATAGTTTCAGCGACTCTGGGGAACGCGTTGTGGGGCGCGTCGATTTGAGCGAACCATGCAAACTCAATATTGAAGTCATGACATCGACCACTCCAAACATCCACCAGAACATAGACCGTATCGCAAATCAAATTTTTACAAAAAAAGCCCCGGCGAGCCCTAGATATGGCTTCCAGCACGCATTGTACTGCATGTCTGAGAATATTGAGGCGCCAATTGCGCCAGCCTCGACATGTACGCTGTGCCTTTCTATTCTCAACTCCAGTAATACTAACCATGATCAGACTTCCCCAGCACCCCAGCGGTCACATATACAATCACGATTCCTCTCCCTCTCCCCTCCCCTTTCCGCCACCCAACCAGCCGCTCAAAAGGCTGCTCCGTCCAATCCACCCGCCGCAGCACAGCAATCAGACAATCCGTCCCTTGCAAAGATCATTTACAACGCCCCCAGTACATCCCAGAGCATCGCAACTGAAGTCCGCAAACGAGCATCTTCGGTCACAGAAACTTACATCGCCTACGGTGTCTCTGAAAAACTCGTAAAAGAATGCGCACGCCAGGCCGACTACACTATCCCGCAAGCTCGAGAGAAGGGTGTGGAGATACCCAAGACAAAAGATGGTGAGGATCTTGGTGTTGGGACAGGGTATTGGTACGACAGTAAGCCGCCCTTCCTTTTCCTCCCTCCCGAACTCGTCCAAAGCTCCCAAGAGACCCAACGATACTAAACCCCCCTCTTCCTCCAGCCCTCGGCCTCACCCCAACCTTCAACACCTGGGCCCAAGTAACCTTCCTGCACATGTACCTGCTCACCGTCCGCATCCGCTGCTTCCCCGCTGCCCACGCCCCCGCCTGGCACCAACACCTCCTCGACCACTTCTTCTACATCGCCGAAGACCGCATGGTAACCACGCACAACGTGCACGCGCGCTCCATCCGCAACAAATATCTCAAGGACCTCTTCGTGCAGTGGCGCGGGCTCATGGCCGGTTACGATGAGGGCTTAGTGAAGGGGGACGCTGTGCTGGCGACAGCGGTGTGGAGGAATGTTTTTAAGGGGGAGGCGGAGACGGATTTGAGGAGGCTGGGGGAGGTGGTGAGTTATATGCGAGGGGTGCTGGAGGGGTTGGAGGAGATGGAGGATAAAGCGGTGGCGGGGGGGGAGGTGGTGTTTGGGGATCCGGAGAGTGAGAGAGAGGGGGTATTGGTTAGGAGTCGGGGGTTGGATAGGGGGTTGAAGGATGGAGGGGGAGGGGGGAAGGTTGAGCAGGTGAGGAAGGGAGCTTGAGGGATTAGGAGTTAGCGGTTGGTGTAAATGGTCTGATCTGGTGTTCCTGGACTGTATTGCAAGGTGTTAGGCAAGGAGCCAGATGTTAGATACTGCTTGATGGCTTGTTTTTATCTAGGCCATGGCAAATTTCAAATGGCGTATGTAAAAATTTGTATCGTGTCCAGTCTGATGTACAAGTTGGGGATTGGGGTTCGGACCATGGATTTCCATCCTGGAAGAAAGACCGTGGTGTTGAGACAGGTCTTCGATATCCACGGATCCATGCAGTCAAATCGACAGTTTATCCACGCTCCTAACTCCACATCCATGCAGTTTTGAGCCTCCCTTCTTTCCAAAGTCCCCCCTAAAGAACACCTCATCCACACCATCATCCCAACCCCTTTCCCCAGAAGATCGACTTACGCCTCCACTGCTACCGACCTCATCCTGCAACCTTCCCCTGCTTAACCAACCACCCTAACAAATCCACCTTCGTCACTACCGCCACCGGCTTCATTCCCCCTCCCTCCTCCCTCTCCGTCACAACCGCCGCGCTATTCCACTCGAAGAATCGTCGCAGCGCCTCCAACGGCGTGTCCATTGTAATTTCGACAAACTTCCGCTTCTGCGGCAGCCCGGCTGAGTCTGCCTCACCGTTCGTTACCGTGTGTTTGCTTGTTGGGTCGGCGGGTAGAGCTTTGGCGATATCGCCGACGTTTCGGGGGTCTGTTACGACTTCTTGGGTTTTGGAAAAGCTGAACATGACGTCCTCGACCGGGCTCTGGGCTGTTGCGCGCCCCTGGCTAATCCAACTCAAAAGGTTGCCTAGGGTGACTAGACCGACTAGTCTGCGGCCCTGGGGCGCGAGCACGGGGAGTTGATCGAAGCCTTTGTCGCGCATGGTCTCGATGGCGTCGGCGCAGGAGGAGTTGGAGAGGACGGTAGTGACGGGTTTGAGACGAAGGGTGCGGATGGTGGCGTTTTGGAAGGGATATTTGGTGGGTTTGTGGACGGGAGACGAAGGGGTAGTCGATGGTGGGGTGGGGGGCAGGAGATCGTTGGCGGCGAGCCAGTCGTCGTCGACAAACTATTGGGATGATTTAGCATTGAGGATTTTTCTGTGTATAAGAGGGCGATTCGGCAGGATGACCTACCTTGCTCAAGTAGCTTCTTATGCTGTCAGGTAGGATGACAACTACGACGTCACCTTTGCCGAGTCCTAGGTCCTTGACGCCCTTGACCATGGCTGCCATTGCACTGCCGCTACTGCCTCCAACAAGGAGACCCTCTTCTGCTATTAGCCTCCGAGCATAGGCGAAAGACTCTCGGTCGTCGGTTTTGTACCAGTGATCAACGGTTTTCTGGTCTAGCACATCCGGTATAAAGTCGTACCCAATGCCTTCGACTTTGTAGGATTCATTTGCGTGCGTCTGATTTAAAGAATGCGGTAATGCCAGTATCGAACCGTAGGGATCAGCAGCGATAACCTTGACATCCGGGTTATGTTTCCGTAAACCTCTGGCTAATCCTGTAATTGTCCCGCCTGTGCCAGCTCCTGCAACAATAGCTGTTATCTTCCCCTCCGTTTGTGTCCATACTTCTTCAGCTGTCCCGTACTCGTGCGCCAGTGGATTGTCTGGATTCCCGTATTGATCTAATATATGTGCATTTGGAATTTCTTTCTGTAACCTTCTGGCGACGCCTATGTGCGACTCTGGCGAGTCAAAAGCAGCTTGCGTAGGTGTTCTTATGATTGTGGCATTCAAGGAACGAAGGACAGCAACTTTCTCAGGTGACATCTTTTCAGGGAGTGTGATTATGGTCTTGTAGCCTTTGTATGTTAATCCGTCGCCTTTCTGCTCTACGCAACGTAGAAGTAGGCCAGCTTACCTCTGACGGCTGCTACTAATGCTAGACCAATGCCACTATATGCTTCGTTAGCAAGGCTAGACGATACACCCACCGAATGCTGAACTCTCACGTGTTTCCACTCGTAGGCTCTATCAGCGTATCTCCAGGCTTTATTCTTCCTGAGCGCTCCGCCTCCTCTATCATCCGCAGCGCAATCCGGTCTTTGACACTTCCTCCAGCATTGAAAAATTCAAGCTTAGCATACACTGTAGCTTCTATGCCGAGGCTCTGGGGTATCTTGTTCAGCTTGACCATTGGAGTGTTTCCAATTTGTTGAGTAATTGAATCCATCACCACAGGTGGGATCTTCGGCTTTGTCACGGTCGACATTGTGGTGGGAGTAGAGCCAGAAATATCAGAGAGCAATTTTGGTTTTCTGATAATGGTAACACAGGGCAATATATCAACGAGAATCTGGTTCACATCCCGTGGTACGAAAGTAGAAAAGAGTGATTGTAAGGTAAGGTATGTACAAAAGTACTCTGAAAGGTACCTTATCAAGCGTGTCAAGGTCCCGCCTCCATTGTTATCTTATCTCTCAGCCGAATGTAGCCGAGCCTTAGTCGTAGGACTCAAGACCCGAGGCTTTTCATACGATATTTCCGAGTCCGCAGTACTTTCTAAGATGTCGAAATATCTTCCTGTTCTACTTCGAGATCTGTGTCAGACATATGTAGATTCACAACTGAGTAATCGAAGCTTCAACATATGAGTAGTATGATGCTACATGAGAACATTCACATGTGCACTCAGTCCTGCAGCAATCTATACCACCAGGCTCTCGGCCTCAAGACTCCGTCTCACTGATTTTCCCTGAGAATAATTTAATTCAATTTCATATAAGATGGCCATCTCCTATGGAATCAGTGATGATTCTAGAGGTCGTTTGGGAATCAAGAAGCCATAGCTCAAAGCCAAAGCACATGTTCAGTCAAGCCCTCCAACATGCTGCATCATCTGATGGAGCTTTGAAAGGCCTCAAAGTTTTTGAAACGAGAAGGTGAAGTGGCTATGAATGCAGAACGCCGACCGGTAATGGGAACAGTGATTTTCTTCCTCATGTATTCTTCATCGAAGGGGGAATGTGGGTTTGGATCTCTTTATTCCTGCTGTCTCTCTTGCTTATAACCATTCTTCCCCAGCTTTTTTGTACATCTTACGATATACAGCTGTGCAGAATATGCAGAGCCCCTATGATTGAGAATAGAATAGAAAGATAAAATATTACTTTGCCTTTAGGACTATCGCCATTGCGGATTCAACAACAAACATCCCTTGCTGGAAGCGTTGTGCAGCGTTATCCAGTGTTTTCCAATCCTGCAATAACAATGAGTAAAGCAGATGCGTTGCGGAATTCCAGGGGTTTGGCCTTTTCTATGGGCCTGGCCATTCTTGTACTCTGGTTTGTGAGCTTTTACCTTCATGGCAACGTTCGCCCAGCGTCCACCGTTCCAAACCATCCACTAGAACCCATCGTAGGGTTGGCGTATACCTTGGAACCTCCGCCTGTCCCAGTTTCTGAAACCCTCACGACGCCTTTCGCCTACGTCTTTTACGCCACCACGCCTCAATACGCTTGTTCGGTCCTTGTCAACATCGACCGCCTGCAAAAGCGTTTCAACGCCAAGCACCGGATTATCGTGCTTGTAAAACCCAATCTCGACACCTCATACCTCTCAGCCTTCACTGCTCACAATGCCACGGTGATACCATTTGAGCCGCCCCAAAACCCAACTAAAGATGTGCCCTACTATCAAGGTGTACTCTTAAAACTCGTCACTTTCCGCCTACATCATTACATTCCTTCGCTGAAGAGAATACTCGTTCTCGATGCTGACGAACTGATCCTCCAAAGTCTCGACCATGTGTTCGACCTTCCAGAAGTTGACCTTGCCGCTCCGCGTGCATATTGGCTAGATAATGAATTCAGCTCTGCGTTTCTCCTGATCAGCCTCAGTGACAGACTGTAAGCATGTTCTCGGATTCAATCTTTCATATTCAAACCTAACTGCGCGTTTTGAGACATGCTGCTGGAGTGTATGCTCTGCACACACGTTTGATAATTTATGAGTTGATCCTAGAAGAGCATGCTAACTCGGAGATCTTGTAGATGGGAGCGCATGAAGAGCGAGCTGCAAGCACCCGCCATCGGTACCTTTGATACGGACATCGTGAATGCCATGTTCAAGAATACCGCACTGCTCCTGCCGGGGGATTATCTTACACCCAACAGTCACTGGGAGACAAACGAAATACCCTCCTGGTGGCAAGGGATAGCACCATCGAGGGACCCAGATTGGCAGCCTTCACCGTTTTCACCGCCGGGATCTCAGGCCAGCAGCGATTTGACGAGCATGAGTATAGCGGAATGGGAAGAAGCCGAGCAAAGGAAAGCCGAAATGAAAACAGTGCATTTGCAGCAACAAGAAGTACGAGAACGGGGCTTGCGCTTGAGACGTGCACTAAAAGACGCTTACGGCGAGGTGAAGGTGCTTCACTTTACGGCCCTGGGAAAGCCTTGGACTTGGCCCGTGGACAGGGTGATCGAAACTAAACCTGATGCAAATCCTCTGCTGGCAGTACAATTTGGCGAGTGGAGGCAGGCCGCAAAGGTTGTGTGTCCAGGGATGGGAAACATTGAGGTTTGAAGCCGAGCTTATAGGTTGAATAGTCCAAGTAGATCAGGCGGGAATGCTGAAGTATCGTCAGTTGGTTCTGCCGCCTGGGATGCCGCGGCTTCCGTCGCCACTGCTTTCAAGCCTATACTTGACATAAAAGCCGTAGTTGCCTACCTTATATTATAGACCCCATATTTATGTAGCATAGCAAGAAAGGTTCCATATTGCTGCCAAGAGGCCTATACCGGCGCCCAAGGTGTCTTGTTGCCGGATAGACCAATAGAGCAGACATGAATATCAGACCAGTACCAGGTGCTGACTGCTTGAGACCAACGAGAGACGGACTTCGAAGTTTAGTATAGCCGTTCCAACACGGCACTAAAGATGATATCAACATATATTTCGCGGCCATGGAGATAGTTATTCCTGGTCGAGCTAACACCGCTAATCAGTAACATGACCCGGCAGCGGTTCACCGCTTAAATTCCAAGAGGATCGCATTAGGGTTGCACTCGGCTTCGACAGGGCGAAAAATGACAAACAAGGCTATTGAAGGGGATCGGTCAATAGACGAATGCCGAATTAGTCGTGAATTGCTCCTCCATGGTCGTCATGCTGGAAAGAGGTTTGTTGGAGCGTTCATGAGAGGACTACAGTAGGCGTTAGCGTGGCACGATTACTGGCAGTACAGTTTGGCGATTTGGAGGCAGGCGGCCAAGGACGTGTGCCCAGAAATGTCGTCTAAAACCGAGACAATGTTATGAGTTGTTCACATAGCCTAGGCGAGTGTCAGAGTATAGTCAGTTGGGTGTGGGTGTGAGTGCAGAAAGTTAGGAGACAATGATTGGTATTTGTATAGATGTAAAAGTGAATAAACAGACTTACTACTACTCTGTTCAATCCGTATATTCGTTGATTCGCGTTTACTTGCAAAGCTTGTGCGCATTTGAGATTAGAGAAAAGAAACATGTAAAACTGGATAATCTTGCCTGCCCGTACTCAATCTGCCACTTAGTCTAACAGCTACCGGTTGTTGAACAAGTTCACAGACTTTCTGCCACCCCCCTGGTGCAGCTTCCGTCATGTCCGCTTTCGGGCCCATACATAACGCTCGAGGGGGATTGTTTATCAAGGCCTCCTTGCAGATGACATTGCAAAAGAGATCGGACCCCCTCTAGCTAGATAAAGGCGCCTAAGGGTGTCTTGTCGGTTACCTTAGGAGGTCCAAATGACTAGATATAAAGACGAGATCGTTAGCATGAGGGGCTGCTCTTGAGAGATGGGCTATTGGAAAGACTCGAAGCTTAGTGCGGTTGTTCTGGCGCGGCACAGAAATCATTATCAACAAATCCTTTGCGACTATAAATGTACAAATGCCCGTCTCTGGACCGGTGGTACCCGCTTTCCTCGGTATCCGTCAGTGGCGATTTGATGCTGAGCTCTGAAGAAGTCCGGATGAGAGTTGTGCTTGGCTGTGCTTGACTAAAGAGATGGTGGCATTGGGGATGCTGGATGGCAGTTCGAAAATTTAAGCGGCGTTTGCTAATTAGGCACTTAAGACACTGCTATGTGGGCAGTAAGACGAAGGAGTCACAACTCCAGTCGTTGATGGCTGTGCACTGATGTAGAACCAAACCACCGAAGCTGCAATCACTGAACATAGGAAAGTCTCAAACTCCGAGAAAATGATACGGTGGAAAGAGCTATACTAGATACTTGAACGCTTTAGTCCCGTTCACGGCCCCTAACCGCCCTTTTGTCCTGTTCATGAGAGAACAGGATTACCTAGCCTTCATTTACTCGTCTCGCCGTTTCTTACCTTGATTTTTGGAAGCGTTCTGTACGACTTCTTTCCATAGTCAACTTGAATTTCATAAAGCTCCGGGCCCGCCAGTAGACGACACAGCGGTCATACCAGGACTGCTTCTCATCCGGCGGATAAAGCTGCACTTGCCATTGTGTCCGGCAGGCCGTTCATCAGCACAAGGTAGGTTGTAACGGCGCCCCCTCTCAAGAAACAATTGCTTCCTTGATTGGCTGTTGAAAAGGTGAGATTGGTGTGGAATGTGACACCTCGACATATTTCGCTCGCTGCACTGGAGTATCCTGTGCATGCTCGAAGGCAATCACTCAAAGTCGAAGCCTTGAATGTTTTGAGGTCGGGCACAGGAGTTTGGATGTCATAGTCGCAGAAGATAAGGAAACTGGAGTTGCCCTGCAATGATGGTACGGAATCTCGAGTGCCGTTTATGACGGGACAGTCCAAAGCAACTATGCCAGATGAGGGAACAGAGGTAGCAGACGACGGATTTGAGGATGGAGTTGATGATGAAGACGATGAGGAAGCTGATGAGGAACTGTTCGATGATGAGGAGGGTGATGATGAGAAGGGTGATGACGTGGATGTTGATGTGGAGGGTGGGGTGGAAAAGATGGTAGACTGTGATTGAAACATCGGCAGAGCAGTGGAAGAAGCTCTTGAGCTAGATAAAAAAGTATCAGAACCTTTTGCCCTCATGTCTAGTATCTCACGCCTCCATACTTACCGTTCAGTGGATTTTTGCGACGCTTCTACTCCACCACTTACAGCCCCCGCGATGACACAGATTGATATCACCGCAATCAAAAACCAAAACGTCGTTTTTCGCACGCCGCATAACGTTCGCGGGTTTTGTACCGCAGGTTCAATAGAGGCAGACTTTGTGAACCCATCCAAGGAAGCAACTACCTCAGGTGGCCCTTGGTCCACGACCTCCAGGCCCTCTTGCGACGTTTGCAGACCTTCCTGAGGGACGACTTCTAAACCTTCGTAAGCAGAAGACGACATAATCTGAATGGTACGAACAAGGAAAGTGGAACTAGATTCCTGGCGATCGGCCTCTCGTAACCAATCTACGTAACAAATAGCTCTGGACCGAGACCGAGAACTAGAAATAACTTATAGCTGCTATTACAAACCCTGCCTTTGCAAAAGGCGGGTACTTGAAGCTGCTTTGTGAAGCTGCTTTGAGCGTTCTCGCAAGTTTCATCCATAATCCGACCGCTTTGTAGCCAACCAAAAGGTGAGGTTACACGATATCACTTGCGCTAGGTAAGCATATTGCCGTCTCGAAGGGGTTTTGCCTCGTATCATCAAGGGCATCCCAGGCTGCGCACCCCGTTTGTATGGCCACACAACCCGACAACTTAGGCGAGAGAATGAGCAACAGAGAGAGTATTGAGTAATATCAAGACAGTCGGAAAATGAAAGTGTTCCAAGGCCAGAAATGTATGTAAGTACTGTAAGATCCACCAACGTCTTGAAGTCTAAGGACGATTGAGGTAAAGATAGATTGCCAACATTGCTAGAAGAAGGCATTGCGTAGTGAAAACACGAGGATAAGACTAAGCATATAAATACCATCGTTTCCCACTGCCCATCTCTAAGACATCAGTATGATCAAGATGCTTCGGCGAGGCGAACTACCAATCCGGACACCCGCGTGAACCAATCGACCGTCAACAACGCCTCGTCGTTGTGCCTGATTGTGCCAGCAGCTTCGATGGCCTATCAACTCCACTTCGGCATTCAGACTTTCTTGTAGACAGTGATTCTCTGGTGATTCTCTGCCAGGTGACTTGGCATGCAATCACTGAAGACATTCAGTTCGTCGTTGACGGAATGGAAGTCTCGCCTTGTGAACTTGGTTCCATTTACCCCGCTATGCCCGCGCTCCAATTAGATGTCGTCTCTACGAACCCCCGCAGGTATCAATTCCGATGGTCGCTTGACCTGCAAGAAAAAGTACCTTACCTTACAGAGAAGCCTTCTCTAGGCCCGAGGGCCTTGTTGCCCCCCACGCCCCCTTGGACAAACTTCTCAACTGCTTCACTCGTGTTTAATATCAACGACCGCCAAGTCGAGAGTGAGTTGGCCGTCTCAAATCATCCTCCAGTCAACCTGCAACTGGATCCTCAACCTGGCATGTCACGATGCGCACTCCGCGTCATAGATTTCGATTCCATTCTCTGTGCTGGCGTATCTACCACCAGACAGGGCCTTGGACACGATGAGGAGTGGTAGCTTGCCCCACGCCTACAATCAGTAAGGAGAAATCAAGCCTGATCAAACATGCATTCTCCGGAGCATATCCAAGATGGCGAACACGCTCAGTCTCGGTTGGGTGAATCAACAGGTGCTTCTATGCCCGAACTTCCACCGCCCCCAGAGCCTTCGGGAGATCCTGGCATCAATCCAAACATACGTTCACCTCCTGAAGATCTTGGCGCCATTCCAGAAAGTCACAACATTGACATATTTACCTTGACACCTGTAGCCGCTTTGAAGCTGCTGTGCGGTACCATGGAGACTTTAGTGGGAATTACTGGCGACATCCCGCCAACACCGCCCATCAGCTACCCTAACACGCCGAATTTGAGAGTTATGCAAGCAGAGAAGGAAAGTGTAGCACGGCACGCAAAAGACGGTAGCAGATCACGGACACGCACGCCTCGGAAGTTAGAGGGTTCGGAAGACGTGGATGCTGTCCCAGCAAAGGCCAAAACACCTATTGGCAGTCCTGAATCTGGCCCGGGAGAACCATTGCACATCATTGGGTCGAACATGGAGCCACTCAACATTCAGCACGGTGCAATTGCAAGGAAATTCTACTCAAAGAAGCCACCTCCTATTGCCCTCGAAGAATACCTGCTGCGTCTTCATCGCTATTGCCCAATGTCAACAGCTGTGTATCTGGCAACCAGTTTCTATATCCACAGGCTTGCCGTTGTAGAGAAGATTATTCCCGTCACGGCGCGGAACGTCCACCGCTTGTTGTTGGCCGGCCTTCGGGTAGCAATGAAAGCTCTAGAGGATCTTAGCTATCCCCATCGACGCTTCGCGAAAGTGGGAGGTGTGACTGAATCAGAACTTGGAAGGCTTGAGGTTAGCTTTTGCTTTGTGACCAACTTTGAGCTGAAAGTCGACAAGGAGATGCTGTTGAAGCACGCCATGACAATCAGGCAAGGCAGCAGTCTTGTCGAGCTTCCGGTCGGATTTCAGCCGAAATTGCCTCCGTTGAAAGACAAGAGCAAGGCTTCAATAAGTGGGGATCTTCCCGTGAGAAACGTGGAAAGAAAAGCACCGGTCGCTTCGTGAAACCTGCTTAAGCTCGGCTGTGAGCACCATGAATTCATTAAGAAAAGACGCCGTGTAGTACTACAGTATGTGCTGGACTTTGTACGAAGTATTCTGGCGTTTCTTGATTTTGGAAATTAGCGTGGAGCTGCGAAAAGTCGTTGAACAAAGTTAGGCTTGAATAAACAATACCTCCTTATACTTCGAACGTCCTGGTTGTTTATCCGCAATCTACGAACTTCGACCAGTAGACTATTGAGTTGGGTTTTGATAGAGGACTTACCTACTCGTAGATAAAGATCCTTCTGTAAATAGGAAACCAAGCTAGCCCAATAAGCCTAGCGTAAACGCCTCCCGCCAGTCACCAACCTTTAGATTGTAGCTCCGTATGTATTATTTATCCATCATCGCCGACGACATCAACTTGACAATCTTCGGCTGACCAAACCTTGAGAAAGTCTTCCGTTCCTTTCGGCGTGGCCTATTTCTCACTTCTCCACATTGTACTGACGCTACAACCATGCTCATCCGACTACTCGCTCTCTTCGCAAGCTTTGCCCCTTTCGCATTGGCAGATGTTCAGTTCACCTCGCCAGCTGCCGGTACCACAATAAAAGGTGGATCGTCCATCTCAGTAGAATGGAAAGATTCCGGCTCACAGCCGCCGTTGTCCGACCTAAAGACCTACACGCTGTTTTTATGTGCTGGAGGGAATGATGCTGCCAGCTTTGTCAGTGCACCTCCATGATCGTGTAGGATTGGAGTTGACAATGTTCTCAAACACTCTGCTGACGAGATCCCTGAACCTCTAGATTCAGTTAGCTTCCATCAAGGACCAAGGAGACGTCAGTACTGGCAAAGCGGTGTCGAGCACTATACAAGCGGGCATCGGAGGTAGCGACACCAATGCTTAGTATGTGGAGGCCCAGTTTCATAGCTGTTTCGACCATCTACTAATGGCCATCAACCCTATAGCTTCCTTAAAATCATATCAACGGGCCCTAGTGGTACAGTCACAAACTATTCCAAACGCTTTTCCCTAAGCGGCATGACGGGCACCTTTCCCCCAAACGTCCAAAAAGGAATCAAAAGCGTCACGGACACCAGCGGTCCTCCGACAGAGAAACCAGTTCAGGCCCAACAGGGCGCAAATGCCGGCGGTGCTGCGGGCCCCGCCGGAGCTTATACGGTGCCATATACGATGCAGACCGGGTCGATCAAGTATGCACCAATGCAAGGTAGACCAGGGACGAAGATCACGGCGGCGAACCCGACACCACAGTACCCGACGAGCTCGGTCTCATTGGCGCAGACATTTTTACCCACGCCGAGTCAGGTCACGACCATGACCATGAGCCAGACGGCCAGTGTGTCGAGTCGGGCGAATACTGTATGAGACTAGTTTCCTCTTCATCAAGTGGGCTTTGGGCTGACTCGTGATCTTAGGCTGCTCCAGCACCACAACCCTCGAATGACATGCAAAGGTATTTGCAACGATGGAAGGATTGAAGGCCGATGCGGTGCTTTGTTCCGACTTCAGGATTTGTGTTCGCAAGAGAATCACAGCATCATGCCATGTATATCGATGGCGGTGGCGTTCTAGTCTTGCATTTGGGTAGGGAGTTTTAGTTGGTACTTATACACTGTTATTTAGACCTTCCTAAGGCTGTTTCAAAGATAATTACTTGGCAAGGCACACTCGAGAATACATTCATCTTTCGGATCTTGTCCAATTGCCTCGTTCGATGCCCCGATGCCTCGACATGTCGAAAAAGTGGCCGTGAAACTACTCAGACGGTCCAAAGTACCCACCCCCTTTATGGATTAAATCGGAACAGCACACCCGCGTTTCCAACCTTCCAGATCTCTACACCAACATTCAATCCTTTCAAAGCCAGAATTCCCTCGGTTCTACTTTATTGTTTCTGCACATACGAGAACGATAGGGTCTGTGAAGCCCGTTGAATGGTTCCAATGTTTCCACGCTTGAAACGTGTCGTAACTAGGGTTCTTTCAGGGGCGTGATTCGGTGTAGACTATTATGTGATTTGGGTGCTCTTACGTAGCTTCTTTCGCTTCTTTTGCTTCTGGGGCTTCTTCTATGGTTTCCCTTTTTTGCCTCTTCTCCCTTCTCCCTATTCCGATTCTTCTCCCCCCCCCCCCCCACCCAACCCTCTTCACCTTATCGTTAGAATCCATCCAAAATCACAAACGCACATCCTTCATCTCCTCCTCCTTCACCTCGCCACCTCGCCATTCCATCCACCCACAGTTCCTCCACCGCGTCCTCAGCGACCCTGCGCTCTTCGCGTGCTGATAACGACGGCTCAGCGGATCTGTTGCAATGCTTTTTCTCGAAAATAAGCGGGAATTTTCATGGGATCATCTGATGATGAAGGTTCGCCAGGCCAGGGGGGCGGCGACGGCGAAGGCGAAGGCGAAAGGCGTAAGCAGGTGTGATGGCGCTGTGGGAAAGGTGGGGTGGGGGCACTGTGGCCGTTTTGGGGGAAGTGGGGCCCCGTACTCTGAAACGAACGGAACCTTTGTACTCATGCTGCTTTGGTGTTTTGGCATGGTTGTGTGGTGTGGAGCTTTCATGGGTGGGGGAAATGGGGCGTTGGGGACGGGTGATATTATGTGATGGTCTGAGTAGGAGGGGGATAATGATCGCAGTTTATCTAGGGGAGGAAACGAGGTGGTTGAGAGGTGGAGGTGGTGGAAGGGCGGTTGGTAATGCTTTGAGAGGGAGAGATGCAGGAATGATAGAGAGAATGTAGTCGTTATGTGCTGGAGTGGGTGAGGCTTAAGGGCTTTATATGTCTTGTATGATGGTCTATGCTAGTTCGTGCTGACCCCGAGACTTGTCCATCAAATTTTCAAAACCTGGATTCAACCAAGGAGGGTGCAGGTTTCGATATCTCCCCTCTACAACTCCTTCATTCGCTCATCGCGACCTCTTTAATTTTCCTGCCTTTCTCATTGGCGTAATTAACCTAGTGATTTCCAGAGGACTTTTTCCTCCTCGAAGCTCTTGCTGTCCGGTTTGGAAGATTGATATCCAGAAACCCCTGGAAATCACATGTGGCTGCCCTTTCGCTCAACATGTAAGAGTCGTATCGTGGATGGGGACGTTGCTTCTGGATTGCACTATTTCCATTGCGGGGCGAGTAACTGGAGAAGCAGGCCGTACCGACAAAGCCAAGGATGTTCCTGCAGAATATTCGTTCAAGCCCCCTGTTCTTCCTTATTGGACATCTCACGTCTCAGCCTGAAGGTATTGGTTTGCAGATCATATGAACATGGAGCATACTATGTTGACACTCATGATAGTCATTGAAAGGGGATATCAGGTTGAAGGTCTGAGGGGACGGACTTTAATGTGAGACATGGAATGTGCGAGAAGCTGTAGTACTCACTCTTGTAGGAGATAATGCGAGTTTGGGAAGGCTACTTGAGTATATAGCCAACAACGGTAAGGTCCATTGTTTGGACTCTCATGGGACTGATCCCCATAAAAGGCTGGCCTATGGTTTGAGATTCAAGTCCAAGCCCTGGCTAGAGCGGATGGAGATCTTTGATATGTGAAAGTATCGTCACACCATAACTTGATCTGAAAGGTGTAGTTGGGTGATGTTGATTGTAAGTCAGAGAAAATCAATTATCACCTTTAGCGATTAGCGTACCACAATGTTATCGCGTTCCGGCTTGTTTTGGTACCAGCCTGAGGTCTCTCGACCTGATTGCTTGTGCTTGGCTCTTGCTGGGTATAAGGAAATCGCATCGTCGTCATGTTTACGCCATTGGGATGAATTTTTGCTGTCTTCCAATCAATGTCCAACTTTCTTCTCGAGAATGCGTCTTGTGGCTCGCCAGCCTCATTCCTTTTCCAAGTGTGGCGGATAAAGTTTTTCAAGAGGTTCCTCTTCTTGGACGGACTGAATGGAGTGTTCCATATCGGATGCACTCTTATGTTGTAGGTCAGGCGCTGTCTTGGAAGAGCGCTTAGAATCGGAAACACTAGATCCCTCGATATCCACGTCGGTAGTGACTAGAACCTAGTCCTGTGCCATTGTAGCGGTGGTCTTACTTACACCCCTAGAATAAGTGTATGTGTTTGCACTCGCTTTCATATCGCCTCCAGCTGGAAGACGATGCACCTGAGTGGAGGAAATTTCATCAGAAATTTCAGGACCAGGAAGACTGATTTTCTTTTTAGGGGCACTTTCACGGGACCTCTTAGAGATGGGATTTTCGGGATTTTCCCTGTCCACGTCGTCTTCTGCTTGTGGGTTGCTGTGTGCTTCCCATATATGGGTATCCGAGGACTTGTGACAGAGACTTCGCCGATCCTTTGGTTGAACGATTTGCTTTCCTGCCCGTGCAGCTTTTGCGATACCAGTACCTATGGGCATTTTCGATTGGATTGGCTTTCTATGAGGCCATCCTTGCTTTAGCCTATTCTTTTCGTGCTCCAGAACCCATAGTAATTCAATGCCATCCTGAACAGGCGGCATTAGCATCTGGGTTCCTTCAGGCATCGCAGCGTTAATGACCTCTGGTCTCATGTGCAGGGCATTCCGAAGTGCCCAATCTATGGTGTTTCCTTTGTTCTTTGATATCGGCCGAACATGGAACTCAACTCTCCAGCCCTTGGAGAGAAACTCATATGCCTTGCTGACAGTGTGTCTCCACGTACCATCCGAAGAGGTCGTAGTAACGTGCAGCTCTTTACCAGTGCCCGCACGCTTGAACCCGACCAACCCTTTTTGACTTGGCGGAAACTTCATCAACTGAACGATTCTGTAGACAGGTTTTTCCAAGGGTAGTTTCTTGAGATAGGAGAACGGCTCCAAATGGCTCACGAGGCTATCCATGGACCTTACCGTAGCAATCGTTTTCCCATTCCTGTCTTGAAGTCGGACGTCGTTTTCTAAAGGAGGTAAAGCTTTTCCCTCAAGCTCTGCCAACTTTCCCGCTGTCGTCCTTGTGAACAAGTCGTGCAGAACATGTATGCGGCGGGTGAACACAAGCGAAGGGCTACGCATGACAGTGGCCTAGGAAAAGTGTAATAACAGAGGGCTATGTAAGTAACAGATGAAGGTTAGCAATGCCATGGCAAGAAGCAACTGTAGGTAAGGTATGTCTGCAACAAGCGTTCCATGACTAGCGCCCGCCCCAAGCTCCGATACTGGCACACCCCCCCTCCGCACAAGAGCCAACCTACATCAGCGTCATTACCACCCAGACTTGTCCAGTATGCAGTCAGGAATCACAGGTGGCTTCCTAGATCCTAAATATCCCATCGGAAACTGATGTATACCCACTAGTATCCGAGACTCTCCAGACCGCCTTCGACGACCTCCACGCGGACCCCTCCAAGCGCGCCCTCTTGGCAACCATAACCTCCGAATCTCTAACTCCTACGAATACCCTTCCCTCTAGCTCCCAAGATTTCAAAATTGACCTCGCCCGTCTCACTCCTCTCCTAGAATCCAAAACACCCGCCTACATCCTCCTCCGTGTTGACACCTCCGGGCTAGACCCCTTCGTCGCTGTAACATACGTCCCAGATGCGGCTCCTGTGCGCCAGAAAATGCTCTTTGCGTCTACGCGACTTACACTAGTAAGAGAGTTGGGCTCGGAGAAGTTTAGAGCGAGCAGATTCGTGACTGAGGTAAGCGAGTTAGAAGCGAAGGGCTGGGAGGCTTGGGAGAGGCATGAGAAGGGAGAGGGGCCGTTGACAAGGGAGGAGGAGGAGCTGAAGGGGGTGAAGGAGGCGCTGGCGAGTGAGAAGTCTGGTATGGGTAAGAAGGGGTTGGTGGTGAGTAGTGGAGTAAGCCTGCAGATGAGGGAAGGGGTAACGGAAAGTCTGGAAGGGCTGCGAAGAGGAGAGGGGGGGAACCTGGTCGTGCTAGTATGCTGGCCCGCTTACTTCTCAATGAATGCATGGGGAAAGACTGATCTTAAAGCAGAAAATTAATGTGCCAGAAGAGGCGATTGAGCTTGTCGGGACCAGCGAGACGGATGCGGCAGGCTTGCCCGAAAAGCTCTCAGAGGAGGAGCCGCGATATGCCTTTTTCAGGTATAGACGCAAGGTTGAAGGTAGGGAAGATGGTGATGTGGTATTTATTTATACGTGTCCGCCTAGGTCGAATGTGAAAGAACGCATGGTGTATGCTTGTTCAGTACGGGGCGTGATGGCTGCTGCTAATAAAGAGGCGGGACTGGAAGTTACGAAGAGAGTGAGTTATTTTTCGGTGTTCTTAGCCTTGGGATCAATGTACTAATTATTCGTTGCTGTAGATTGAAGCGTCAAGTCCGTCGGAGATTACTGCCACAACAATCGAGGATGAATTTCGGCCCAAGGAGGAGCAAAAGCAGAGCTTTTCAAGACCGAAGCGGCCAGGCCGGCGATGAACGTATGAATGAGAGGTCTGAGCTGAACCGAACATGATGTTCATAAACAATACCGAATCCTTGGCGAGGATTTGAGTAAATGGGCAATGCTCTAATTCTATTCAAATTCTGGTATTAACGTAGATAGTGCTAAACAGAGAATAACGAATACATGCTGCCATGTCGTACAGCCAGAACTTCTTGAGCTTTCTTGTAATGATCCGATGCTTCCTTGATTCTTGCTGACAGCGTCCAATCCTCTTCTCTACATTCTCTATCAGATTTACCCTAAACTTCGGGCGCCAAAGGTAGTTCCAACATCCACGCCAATGGCCAGAAGCTTGGGAGCTCCAGGATCCGGAGTGATCAAAGAAAAATTGGGTGCAACCGGCTTCATATCTCATCGTCTGTTTGCACGAGGTCTCCGCAAAGACTCTCTAGTTGGTGTGACTAAAATGGGCATACTCGGCTGTTGTTGGCTGGCGTTCAGCTTCTAGCATCCGCTTCCCAAAGCTCTAGATTCCGAATAAGAGTGTTAAGTCAAACTAAGAGCATTCTTTTCGAGCGTACCGAAAAGTACTGCTGTCTGGCTCATGAGGGATGAGATAGTCCTCCATAGGGTCCAGCTGGTGCTGTCAAATTCTCTTCGAAATTACTCCTTTGAAAACAACGTTGTTCCTTCCCTGAGCCATCACAAGAGTAGAGCTGCGCAATGCAGGTAGGAGTTTTGCGATATTCACAACGCAGCCAAGGCAGCTTATCCAGATTGTTGCGACCACTGTAAAAATGCCCAGGAGCATAATACGGCGCACCGCAGAAGCTGCTAGTGATTTCTGAAATTTTTCTTTTGGTAGAACAAGTCTGTTCTGGAAGATCCCAGATTAATGATCTTTGGGCAACCGTCACGATCTTTCTCTAGCCGCGTACACTCAAAGCAATAGAACGCATCTGAGATTCCCTAAGTAAGCTTAGAATTAGCACTTAGCTAGGGCTAAAGAGAATGTTAATTTACTTCACCGCCACACACAACGCACTTATTCTGATAATTCCCAAAAGAGCACTCGTCGCAGATACGGACAAGCGTCGTAGGTCGGACGTAACTATCGCAGACTGGGCACTTGCCATCGCACTTGTCACACAGACGGCCTATAGCTATACCTGGCTGCTTCCGGCACATTACCAAATCCCTATAGTTCTATCAGCTTTTGAAAGTTTAGAGGAAGGATGCTGCGAGGACTTACGGATGATGGCGAGACATGATGTAAGACTACAAACTGTTGAAAAGAAACTCGGGCAGGTTTTCAAGTCTTAATGTAATGGGCAAGAAGCCTGGTGGAGGAAGTCACAAAGTCGACGATTTGTCACTGGTCCGAGCTTCACTAGCGTAATCTGGAACTCGAAGATTCTCCAGTTTACAACCTAGCCAACATACCTACTCATTTACTGATACAGTACATATTCGTACATAAGGAAGGTCTATTCACAATGGCCGAGGTACAAAGGTAAGCAAATCGTTACTACTCCAGGTAACACGTATACTGATATGCTTCTACAACAGGCCTGTTGCTTCGGCGGTCATCGTGCCAGAGTCGGCAGAAAAAATTCCCTCACCATCAAGGTTACCAAAGCGGAGACAGTCATCGCCCGAAGACGAGAGGGCGAAGAGACAGCGGCTAAGTGATGATTTGAGTCGTAATGGGCAAGATGCTACCAAAAACAAACATACTCCGACAGACGATAAATCGGATAGACGCAGGAGCGGTCAGATAGAGGAGCGCAAACGCGGGCAAAGATTGTTTGGCGCTCTGCTCGGCACTTTATCCCAGAGCTCATCTTCAACAGCACAAAGGCGCCGAACAGATATTGAGAAGAAACAGCAAGCCAAGCTAAAGCTACAGGCTGAAGAGCACGACGAGAAGAACAAGCAGCGCCTTGAGTCACTAATGGTAGTCCGGCGCCGAGAACAGAAGAAGTACAATAAGCAATCAGTATGACCTGGAGATCCTTTGTCAAAAACAGTTTTTGTTTGATTCTGACCTTGCCACTAGATGCAGATCCGCCATTCGAGTCTTCTAGCTAGAGCACAATTCCTACAGACCCGATCAGAGCCGGAGTTGGTATGCTGCCATGCTGCCTGTATCTTGTGATCCTTTGGAGGTTTGCTGACTCCTGTGAAGTACTATAAGCCGTGGGAGCTTCTGCCGGGCGTTGAGGCCATAATCAAACGGCAAATCGAGGAAGCTGAGGATATCATCGAGAAGGAAACCTCACAGTATGAAGCAGACAACCCACCTGTAGACGATGATCCTACATCAGCAACGAACGGAAAGCCTCCAGAGTCTAGCGAGTTGCCAGCTGATCCCTCGGAAACGGTGGGTTCTGCAACTAATCTAGAAGAGCGCTCCGGCTCTGAATTACATAATGATACTAACCCAGGCCCCAAATCCCCTGATATGTCTAACACTGCACAAAAGGCCATTGAATTGTCTGAAGCTCAGAAAGATCACGGAGACGATGCAGGCGAGATTGTGCTCGAGGGAGAGGAAGACACAGTTATCTACTAATCATTCTCAATCTATGCGTACAGCCGTTCATATCGGTGCTGATGTTACTGGATGTATTCGAGCGCAGCCACATGTAAGGTGCGATATCTGTTCCACAGCTGCTGGCACTTTGTACACTCAATGGATCAATCCTGTAGCCAAATTTTACTAATAGTTGTCATGGGTTCTGTATTTACTATGTGGCGAAGATGTTTCACTAATAAATGATTTCTCTACTCGTACGTACTCTGCCGACGGAATAACCTCGGTATGTTGGATCAGTCCTTCACCAAGGTGGGGGGAGATCACGATTCAAATTTGTACTTGTAGTAGAGGCTCCCATTGAACTTAGAAACAGTTCTTTCTTCTCTTTCTCGTTTCTCATCATTTCAATTCAAGAGCTCTTGGGAAACGACGTTACTTTCATTATGGCAACAGATGCTATCAACCCTGTCCATGACCATAGGGTGAGCCACTGCAATGCCATTATCAATGGCAAAAAGTACCGTGCGAGTGTACCAAGTATTTGAGATCCGGAGCATCGCTAATCGCTTTGGATATAGACTACCTTTTAGGTGTCCCAGAAGGTGGATTGTACGACCAAACCATCTTTTTGGTATGGATCCTTACTTAGCTTGAGTTATGATAGGCGTCGCTCATTCCTTGCGATTAGATCCACGGATTTCCTGATCTGTCGATGGGATGGAGGAATCAAATCCCTGTTCTGCTGCAAATGGGTTACCGAGTCAGTTAAATTTAATCGGTATATTGAATGAGCGTTAAGCCTCAACCAGGTTGTGTGTCCTGATATTATGGGCTTCGGTGGGACGGTAAGTATCCAAGATGCTGAATCAGAAAGGTATTGATAACTCTAGGACGCTCCCGAAGTGCCTCCAGAGTCGATGGCTTTCTATGGCTTCAAGAGAGCTGCAGACGATATCAAACATTTGGCCCGACAGCTTGGCGTCACTCAGATCGTATTAGGCGGTCATGACTGGTAGGTCAAATTTGCAACTTCCCATAAGTCGTTCACAAGACTCATATCTTAGGGGAGGAGCTATTGTGTACCGGATAGCTCTGTACTACCCGGAGCTTGTAACTCAGTTGTTTTGTGTTTGTACTGCATATTTCCCTCCATCCAAGGAATATACACCCCTCGAGGATCGAATCAAAAGTGGCCAATTACCGAATTTTGGCTATCAGCTACAATTCTCTAACGACAAGCTTGAAAATAAGATTGTCTCCAGAAAGCAGATCAAGCAGCTGTTAAATGCTATGTATGGTGGATCGTCGCCAGAGAAAGAGCGTGGATTCGATGTTCGGCATGGACTCGACCTTGAAAAGTTGCCTACCCTCGAACACACCAAGCTGGTCAATAAGGAGACACTAGACTACTATGCGGATGAGTATGCGAGGCATGGAATGCACGGACCCCGTGAGTTGGTTCGTATATCTACCAAGAAACATCGAACTGAGACGACAACAGTGAACTGGTACCGCAACAGAGAACAAAACTTTCAAGATGAGCTTCAGTAAGCCATTTCCGTAACGCCTGGCTTGGTGCTTGTAGACTGATTAGCGGGAAGACTCCAGAAGAGAATGATAGAGATCCCGGTGCTTTTCATCCAAGCAACCAAAGATGCAGCATTGCCTCCATCCATGTCTCAGATGATGGAAAAGTTTTGCCCTCATATGACGAGGAGGTCGGTAGAGACGGGCCACTGGGCGTTATGGGAAGCACCGGATCAAGTCAACAGCATGATCAAGGAATGGCTTGAGAGCGTTTCGAGGCATGGCAAGAGCACCCTGTGACAGGAAAGTATTAGATCAAATACCGCTATTTCGGAACGTTTGGAGAGCCAATTTTTACATGAGCTATGTATGGTCTTTGAAGAAAACCTTCAAACTTACGACGGGCAAAGAGGGATCTCCAATTCCTTTGCTATTTTCTTTTTGCGTGTCATAAGAAAGTTTGTAGCACGACAGATACTCTAGATGTGGAAAGGTTTCATCTCAGATTTTGTTGTGCAAAGTCGACGATTGACTCCATGTGTGTGGGTCTCCTAAGGAAAATAAGACTGATGACATTGCTCGAACATTACTCCTTTAGAGAAGGCGGATCAAATCCATCAACAAGGGACCGATAACCATCAGACTGAGCGGCCACCTGGGGTATGGCGGAAAGCAAGGTTGACCGGTTTCACGTGTTCCTTTTGCCCGCTCTTCGCATTAGAACTACAGAAGATGTGGAATATGAATTGGACTCGAGTCGAGAACAACACCTTGTGGTTTGTGGTTTCGGAGGAATAAGAAGTCGGTCTGTCCGATTAGATGTCGTTGTCGTTCACTGGGACATTTGCAGCCCTGGTGTAGCTGAATTGAAATTGAATAGAAAGTATTTGAACTTCGGAAATCTGGTGCCCCTCGTGCCTCGGCATAGAGTATTCTAGAGTACCTTAGGCCCAAGGGCGGAGCCGGGATATGACGACGCTAAGGTAACATCCTCGCACAAGGTATTCGGTTAAGGCTCACGCGTCACACGATGATGAAGCCCTTTTCACATGCAAAGAAAACCCGAGAATTGGAAGCCATCAGGAATTCAGGATACTTCCCTGACTGTACGGTGCCGTGATGGAAAGACCAAAATAGGTAGGTACTCTTGGGCGGAGTGTTGGCATTTGCAGGATCCCACCGCGGAGGAGGTCCACCATCTAGGCCAGCGTCTTCTGTTATTTTATTACATCAGTCCTTTGGCCCGCCTTTCTCCGCTCGCCCTAGGAGCAGAAGAAAGAGGCTCAACTACCTACTCCATACAGCAGACACAACCCCACATCCAATCCAGAGTAGTTCCCGAGCTCGTGATGGCGTGCCGCGGTTGTTCCCGTCTGGCTTGTGCTCTACACAACGGTAGAGAGCAGATTCATTCTGTATCATAGCACATACCCGCTTCCAGTATGCATACTGTTGCCAGCTAGGAGGAGGAGGACAAAGAACGCTTTACTATGTATGAATGGCAGGAGTGAATCTGTCCTATACATCTTCTATCTCTTCTGGCTAGTGAAATCTAGCGGCTGAAAGCAGTCTTCTGCTTTCTTGTTGTTCGCGTTTGTTCAATCTGCCCACAATGTCGGCGAAGAATGTCAATGGTCCTGGAGGGAAGAAGCCAGCTTCGGCGGCCACGAATCTCATCGGTATGCCGAGTTCTGATCTAGACACACAATAGAGAGTACTGATGGGCCTTGGTAGCGGGCGGTGGAGCTGGCATGATGGAAGCCCTTGCCTGTCACCCGTTGGGTCAGTATGGATCTTGACTAGGACTTGCGCCTTGCTGATGGCAACCGTAGATACAATCAAGGTCCGAATGCAGCTTTCACGGCGTGCGAGGGCGCCTGGGGTGAGCCTGTCTCGAGCCTGTCAGCCCGTTTACCTCTGATGCATGGAACAGGCAAAACGACGGGGCTTCCTGACAACGGGTAAAGAAATTATAAAACGAGAAACACCGTTAGGTCTGTACAAGGGCCTCGGAGCTGTGGTCACAGGCATAGTCCCAAAAATGGCAATACGCTTCACATCCTACGAATGGTACAAGCAATTTCTCGCAAACAAAGAAACCGGTGCCGTCACAGGACAAGCTACCTTCTTCGGTAAACCGCCCCCCTTCAATCCTGTATTTCAACACCCACTGACTCCTTCACAAGCCGGTCTCGCCGCCGGCGTCACCGAAGCCGTCGCTGTCGTCACCCCAATGGAAGTCGTCAAAATCCGCCTCCAAGCCCAACACCACTCAATGGCGGATCCTCTCGACATCCCAAAATACCGCAACGCCGCCCACGCCACCTACACCGTCATCAAAGAAGAAGGCTTCGGCGCCCTTTACCGCGGCGTCTCCCTGACCGCCCTCCGCCAGGGCACCAACCAAGCCGTCAACTTCTCGGCCTACACGCAATTCAAATCCCTCCTGCAGCAATACCAACCCGCTTACCACGACTCCGAACTCCCGAGCTACCAAACCATGGTCATCGGCCTCATCTCAGGCGCCATGGGTCCCCTCAGCAACGCGCCCATCGACACCATCAAGACGCGACTGCAAAAAACCCCCGGATTGCCGGGCGAGACGGCGATTAGTAGGATTACGACGATTGCGCGGGATATGTTCAAGCAGGAGGGGTTTCATGCGTTTTACAAGGGGATTACGCCAAGGATAATGCGGGTGGCGCCGGGGCAGGCGGTGACGTTTACGATTTATGAATATCTGAAGGGGGTGTTGGAGCATAGTCAGTTGGCGATTGTGGGTGGTAAGTACGAGGAGTAAAACTTAGGTACTGGAAGAGGTGGGTTAGCGGGGGTTTCGTATAAAATCGATTTGAGTTGTGTGGTTTTGGAAGTGCTCCCTTTTCTTCCATCCCCCTCCGCTGCTCCCCCCATTTATCCATTTCGGTAACCTCACTCTATTCCCATACCGCCTTACCCGCTCTCCAAACACCACTTAGCCAGCAGAGCCCCCCCCCCTTCGTTGGTTAGTTTCTCGACTTTGTTCATGATAAGAAAAGGCATGAAGCGCCCCGCCACCTTTCTCGAAAGTACATGGAAGGATCGTGTCAACCATCCCATTTGTTCCGAAAAACTTTTGTTCCGCTATCTGGAAACCCGTCCATCCCCTGTGTTCCTTTTGCGGAGGTAGAGTAGCAGGCTAGCAGCACCTCTCTACGTTTAAATGTGGAAAAGAGCTCGAGGGAGCGAGTGTGCGTATGGTCGGATAGGATAGTGTTGGTATAAGGTGTGATTGGGTATGTGTCACGCGGTTATGCTAGGTGGTCTAATTATGTTTTGCGGGATTGTGTGGAGGGAGGGTTATGCTACTGTGTGTGTATTTCATGTGTTTGTCTAATAAGGTATAATGTCATATGGCTATTTCAGGTGCGCTAGATGTACAACTTGTGGGAAATGGCAATCGCTATCGACGATCGGTTTGAAAGTATCTTCGAGACGTGCGTCTTTATATCTACACAAATGAATCCATGTTATCCCTCAAGCTCAAATCAGTGCAAAAGATTTTTCAACACACCTTGATCGCCTTCGCAGTCGCATCGTTCGTGCCCAAGCTACCCAACTTCCAGTTGTCCTCGACAGTCTTGATCAACGAGTAGTGGTCGTAAGTCGTAGCATCGATGTGGTTCTTGGTTTGGTTCGTGAGCGCATCACCGATCAAAGCAGCATAGACGTGGTTCAGCGCGCTGTAGGTCTCGCTCTCATCATAGGTCATGACCATGGCGAGATCCTTTGTGAACTTGGGGTTCTCGAAACGCGGGATCCATTGGCTCTGGAGGTAGGTGGCGACGTACGTGGTGTCGGTGTCGTGGCCGTCGTTGTTGAGGTTGGGGGCGTAGTACCACCACTGCGGGAGGGTGCCGGCCTGGAAGTCCTTCTCAAAGTCGGTCCCGGGCACGATGTTGGCGCAGCGCTTGGGGTTGCCGGTCACGGTCTTGGAGTAGATGGCCGGGACGTGCTTGGCGGCGTACGAGTGGGGGATGCCGTTGGTGGCTGCGGTGCTGCATCCGCCGGGGTAGTTTTCCGCGTACATCTTCCAGGTGATTCCGCCCTTCTCGAGGAGGTCGAGGATGGTGGGGTTGGTGAAGGCGTGGACGGCTGGGCTGGCATCGTCGGTGATGCCGAGGGTAGAGCCGGCGATGGAGGCGACGTAATTGGGAAGAGAGGGGTGGGCGACACCGAAGTATTGGCTGAGCAGACGGTTGTTCTTATAAGTCTGGATTTGCTTGAAGGTTGGGTTGGCTTCGGCGGTAGTGAAGTCGGTGTTTTCAAGCATGAGGAAACCCCATTGCTGGAAGTTCTTTCCAGTGCGGGCGGTCTGAGGCACTCTCATTGGGCAGGCCAAGACCGCGCTGACGAGCGCCAGGAGTGCGAGAGAATGCATCCTGACTGTTGATTGAACGAGTGAGAAATGAGGTTTTGTTACGAGTAGCAGTGAGAATTGTGGTCTGGAAACAGTAGAACATAGAAGATCAGGAAGCTTCTCATATATAACGGGGAGCCCCTTGCTGAATTACACAAGATTGGTATGAAAGGCATTCAAGCTGCCGTATGGAGTATGGAGTATGGAGTCTTAGCACGTGGAGAGGTCCATTGGCTGATCATAACGGTGATAATCCGTACAGACCAATCAACCACTTGTTCACCCTACCACACGTACTTGGTGTCCATCCTAACGATTCATCCTGATGATCATCCTGCCCGAAGGCTCCCTTATGGGGCAGCTGGCCAGGTTTACGCAAGTCGCAACCCAAGGAGCGGAAATAACCTGCAGTTCCAGTCTTTTCGCCGGTCCAGTCGCACTCCACCAGTCACCCACTCTGCGAACAGCCGATGCAAGCGCGAGAAGCATCACGCTAGAACGCTTGATGGAAGACAGTCAGGACACTTTCCTTATGGGGTTGAATCCACGGTCATTGCTGATTGGATAACATGTTCTCTATCTTTCTTGTACATAGCTCGAGCGTCAGGGTTATTCGGGCGAATGACCAACTGCAGCAAGAGTGCCGTTGCCTGTGCGTCGAGTGGCGACTGGCGAGGAGTAGAAATGTCGAACTAGATAACGCAGGGGATGTAACGGACGTTGGGGGCGGTCGAATGCTTGATGCTTGAGTTCATTGGCAAGCGGCTCCTCCCGGGCAGTTTGATGTCGTCCCCCGCACCTTCAAAACTGCTCGTCATTTGGCGAAGCATCAGAAGCAAAACATGGAGAAGTCAATCGACTCGGTTCTGGCAGGGAAATACCCGGCGAAAGCTCACGCTGCAAAAGTTGCAGCGCATCTCAAGCTGATTGATCCCTCGTCCGCCTTTGGGATCATCTATCTTCAAGGCCAGCAAACGAAGCTGATAGAAGACAATGACGAGCCTCAACCCTTCCGGTACCACGCATCGCGAATCCGCCTTGCCCCCACTCACTTGTCCTCACAGCTGAATCAAGCACAACAGACAACGCCGCCATTTCTTCTACCTCTCCGGTTGCGCCCTCGCTGACTGCTACCTCACCTACCATATCCCCACGAGCAAGCTTACCCTCTTCATCCCTCCCCTCGACCCCTCCTCCGTGATCTGGTCTGGCCTCCCGCTCTCCCCTGCCGACGCCCTTAAAAAATACGATGTCGACGCCGTCCTTCCTTCCACCAAACTCTCAACCCACCTCGCGCCTCTAGGCAAAGCGGCTGATGGGTCAAAAGCTCGCATGTTCGCCATTCGTCATTTCCCCACGGATTGCGACTTCCCCTTCGAAAGTGTAGAGCTGGAAACTCTCCAGGACGTCATCGATGAGTGCCGAGTCACCAAAGACGAGTATGAGGTCGCCTGCATCCGCAAAGCGAACCAAATCACCTCTCTCGCGCACCAAGCCGTGATGAAACAAGTTTCGCACGCGCGCAACGAGCGAGAGCTCGAAGCCGTATTCCTCGAGCGCAGTGTTGCGCTTGGTTGCAAGGAGCAAGCCTACCACGGCATCTTTGGCGCTGGGGAAAACGCGGCGACGTTGCATTATGTGCATAACAATCAAGAGGTGCAAGGGAAGTCACTATTGCTCGTCGATGCCGCGGTGGAGTACAAGTGCTACTGCGCGGATGTGACGAGGACGATGCCCATATCCGGCAAATTCAGCGCCGAGAGCAAAGGGATCTATGAAACCGTACTGCTGATGCAAAAGGAGTGTTTCGCAATGATCAAAGCCGGCGTCAAATGGGAAGACGTTCACGTTCGCGCCCACGAAGTTGCTATCGAAGGCCTCTTGAACCTAGGGATCCTAACCGGTAACAAGAAAGAAATCTTCGACCAGGGCACGAGCGTAGCATTCTTCCCGCATGGCCTCGGCCATTACCTGGGCATGGACACGCACGACACCGGCGGGCACCCCAACTACGACGACAGCAACAAGATGTTCAAATACCTCCGCACGAGGGGCACATTGCCCGAGGGAAGCGTGATCACGGTGGAGCCGGGGATATATTTTTGCAGGTTCATTGTTGAGCCGTATTTGGAGGATCCGGGGCATAAGAGGTTTGTGGATGAGAAGGTGCTGGAGCGGTATTGGGGAGTTGGGGGGGTGAGGATTGAAGGTGAGTCTTGTTCGGTTCAATTGGTGATGGCGCTAATTATGTGGGTGGGATAGATGATATATTGGTGACGAAAGATGGCTTTGATAATTTGACGTCGACGCCCAAGGAGATTGCGGAAATGGAGAAGATCATCAGTAGCTCGTAGAGGTACTTTGGGCTTTATGTTTACGAAATTATGCGTATGAAAGACCTACTATGAGATCGTAGATTTCGGAGCAAGTATGTGAATAGGTGGCTTTTTGCTCCTTGGCGGTTTCGAGCGTCCTCAAACTTTGCCTGGTAAAACACCATGGCATCGTAATAGTTTGCGAAGTGGAAGCTTTGCGACCCGAGACAAAAGCATGGCGCTGATCATCTTTTCTTCAAGTCATCTTCTCCGTACGCTTGTTTTTCCATACTCTCAGTGCCTAGCCATAGCGCTTCCAGTGGCTTTGGTCCTACTCTATCGACATGCAAGATCATATTGCCCGCCTATCTTCTCTGAATTGCGATGCAACGATCTCTGCGTTACTCCTCTGCTTCCAAGGATCCAAGCTGCGACAGCCCCTGCGTCCCGCTTTTCTTGAAGACATCTTAGCTGAAAAGCGTCCTTCCGAGTCTAAGTAGCAAACAATGTATCCTCCTGTCCTTGGGTCAGCACTCCTGGAAAACGACTGGAGTGAAGTTCCATACTTCTCTGAGATATTCCCCAATATCAGCTTGCCGAAACGTTGTAATACCCGTTGGATCCAACCGCCGTGACTCCGCCGTGGATCTTGCTGTAACTCCAAATCCCTATGCAATCCAATCAGCTACACCGTCCTCAGTCCCTTCCCGCCCATCTCATGCATTGCCCTCTTACCAACGGCGTATCATTCATTGAATAAACCACCACCCCCTGATGCTCGGGACAATCCTCGCTCCACCGCCCCACATGCGCCTTCACCACATTCCCCCCATACAAATACGGCATCTCCCCATTCGGCTTGACCCACACCTTGTACCTCGCATGCGGGGCAACGATATCTAGTGCCGTGATATGCAATCGGAATTTCCCTGTTTTTGTAAATTTTCCTAAGCACGTGCCGAGGGAGAGAAGATTCGGGCGCGCGATTGAGGTGGCGAGATTTGCGAGGGTGAGACGCATGTAGTAAACGCGGGAGGCGTGTAGGCGGAATACGTAGCGGTCGGAGGGGGAGGTGGAGGAGGAGGGAGGCGGGGCGATGAGGTGGGTTAGGGAGCGGCCGGTGTAGTTTGCAAGCTTGGAGAAGAGGGATTGGGTCTCTGTTTCGGTGAGGGGACGCATTTTTCTGGATTCAAGGAATCTAGATTGAGAGAGGCTCTGGAAATTTTGGGTAAAGTCGTGAGCGATAGTGGAATTTGTTCCGTGAAATGTCGGATATCCCTGACTAGTACAGTACGCTCGGGTAATTCAAGCCTATCAATTCCTTCCAGTGCGCAAAGTCAGGCAGAGTTCTTATACCTATCTAGGCACGGAACAAGCAGGCTTCGTAGCAGTTTACGGTGTTGATGACGGTCATTCCAGCTGTGAAGCGCAGAAGGCTGTCGCCATCAGACGCCTCAGGCGCCGGGTCTTCGCCTTCTACACTAGTAGCTCAGTCAGATGGACCTGGGCCTGATGATTTTTTTACTAGGGCAGCTGGATGGAATCTAGAGCAGGACTACGAACAGCGGCCACGGAAGAAAAAGAAGAATGAGAAAGAGAATACAAGGCTCCCTATAAAAACCGCTGAAGGCAGGATTGAGCCACTTCAGGTCACGGAGGTAAAGGATGAGGATCAGGATAGCTGGCTGAGCTCTGGTGAAGATGAGGACAGGGGGCAAAACACGCCGGTGGTGGTTAAAGAGGAGGTCTCAACAATTCCCATTAGGCAACAGATTATTGAGGCGCAGGAAGAGCTAGCAAGAGTGGCCAGCCTGATTAATGAAGATCCAGAGGAGCATGTAGGCGGCCTCAAGACATTGGCGCAGATTGCGGCTTCTATGAATCCTACGATTAAGAAACTTGCCTTGGCTACACAACTAGTGGTCTTCAAGGACGTCATCCCGGGTTATCGAATACGTCCCATCGCAGAAGCGGACCAGACCGACAAAGTGTCCAAGGATGTACGACGCCTACGAGCTTTCGAGCAAACACTAGTTGCTTCCTATCAGAACTATTTAAAAGATCTTGCGAAGTGTGCAAAGCCATCTAGTGGAGAGACATCAGAGCCATTGGCAAGTGTTGCTAGTGTTGCTAGTGTTGCCATATCCTGTGCTTGTGCTCTGCTGCTGGCCGTTCCACACTTCAACTTCAGAGGGGAGCTCCTCAAGATCTTGGTAGCGAAGCTGAGCGGAAGAAGAATAGATTCGGAATACAACAAATGCCGTGAATCCATGGAGGTGCTGTTTCGCAACGATGAAGACGGCACCTCATCATTAGATGCTGTGAAAATGGTTACCAGTATGATGAAAGCTCGTGGCTATCGAGTGGACGAAAGCCTTCTCAATACGTTTCTTCACCTTCGACTTCTATCCGAATTCTCATCCAAAGGTTCCCAAAATCACATTGATAAAGCTGCAAAGGAAGAGGGCAAGAAACCCAAATTCAAAAAGGAATTCCGTACCAAGAAACAGCGGAAACTTCTCAAAGAACGAAAAGTTGTCGAGAAAGAATTCAAAGAAGCAGACGCCGTAGTAAGTCACGAGGAACGCGACCGCATGCAAGCCGAAACTCTCAAGCTCGTCTTCGTGACTTACTTCCGCATCCTTAAAGCCCGCTCCCCAAATCTAATGGGCGCTGTGCTAGAAGGCCTCGCCAAATATGCCCATCTAATTAATCAAAATTTCTTTGGAGATCTCCTTGAAACCCTCAAAGATCTCATCACTGACGCTGATACCCTCCTCAACACCGATCCCGAAAATGAAGAACAAGACCAAGAGGACGCCCCTTTTGCCATTCGCGACGCCACCCGCGAATCCCTCCTCTGCATCATCACCGCCTTCGCCCTCCTCGAAGGCCAAGACGCCAGCCGTGCCGCCTCTGGACTGAGCCTCGACCTCACATTCTTCACCACCCACCTTTACAAAACCCTCTACGCCCTCTCCATGCACCCAGACCTCGAGCTCAACTCCAAATCCCTGCGTCTGCCAGACCCGCACTCCGCATCCCCAACCCCCACTGCTTCAAACAAGGTAAACCTCCAAACAACCACCGTCCTCCTCCTCCGCTCCCTAAATTCGATCCTTGCCCCCCGCATCGTACCCCCCTTGCGCCTTGCAGCTTTCACAAAACAGCTCTTCACCTCTTCCCTACAACTCCCCGAGAAATCCACGCTCGCTACTTTCGGGCTCCTACAGAACGTAACCAAGACACACGGGCGAAAGATCGCTGCGCTTTGGAACACCGAGGAGCGCAGAGGCGACGGGGTATTTGATCCGTTGCGAGGAGATTTGGAGGGCAGTAACCCGTTTGCGGGTACGGTGTGGGAAGGGGAACTGCTGCGACTGCATTATTGCCCGGGTGTGCGGGAGGCAGCAAGGAGGGTAGAGAAGATAATTGGGGAGGTTAAGTGAGGTGAAAGGGATGGGTGACCTGGCGACCCTTCGGAATAATCGTGGTTAGGGCCTGTAATAGGAATATGACTAGCTACGGAAGTGCCAGGGTACTCATCTGGGCAAACTCTTCAAAGAGAACTTCCCCAATATCCACGACAGCCTCTTGACTGAATTATGCTCAAGACGGCGCAAAGTAGTCGGCGCTTGGGGAAACTCAGAGAAGTCGATAGAGAATGCAGCATGGAGCTGAACCCGCGTGGAACAGCCGTAGTCGCAGCAGTCCACAAGACTCATACCTTAGGGAGTGCAGCGAATTAGTAAACAAACAAGCCATAGCCAAAACACGCCAGAGCCGATTATTCAGACTAAGTGATGGTTTTGGTATGGAAAGCCCAGATCTCGTTAGATTTTTGTTTTCTTTTCAAAGAAAACAGGAATCCCATGAGTCAGTCCGTTTGGAAATATGTGTTGTTGTGTGACACGCTTACTGTTGAATAATTTTTTGCGGCCCCCTTGTGAGCTACGACCGATAGTAGTCGACCAGTAAAGGGCGATGATCATGAGAGCATGTACTGGGGGATGGAGAGTGAAGTCACTGTAGAAAGAATGCCACCACACTCATGCTTCAGCCCACCTTGCGTTCTAACTTAGAGTGTAGTGTGTTTGATTCGTTTCTACAGACTTTTGGCTATCTCCTACTAACTCTAGCCCAAATTTCGACACCGCCGTCAGGATAATCCACATAAAGTACGTTGTGCTCTGACATCACGGCTTCATCCTACAAATCCCCTCCGCAGTCCCATTCACCCTCAACTTGTTCCCATACACCATCCAGAAATGGCTATCAAATGCCGGCATCATCGTAAAGTTCTTCTTCAGTTCCTTGGCCTTCTTGGCCTTCTTGCCCTCAGAACTCTTCTCGGGACGGAGACTAGAATGTAGGGGGTTCTCATCTGTGGGGATGTCGCCAAGGAGATCAAAGGCGTTTTGGTGGGAAAAAGCCGTTGGGGGAGATACTTTGCGGTTGGCCTTGGCCTTGGGCTTCTGGGGCTTGGTTTGAGATTCTGAGATGGTGACTGCGTTAAGGGCGGCGATCGCGAGGGAGTCGCTTTGGTTGGTAGAGTCACTGGGGTCAGGTTTTCGAACGAATTTGGCATTTGACGGTTCCAACATATCGTCAGTTGGAACGCCTGCTTCTTCCGGTGCGGTCCAGTATGCTTCGTCGTCAGATTTAGTAGTGCCGTTCTCGTCAACATATTGTCCGGCCGCTTCAAGTTTGGCCGATAGGCGGATGAGCACCTTTGCGGTAAGGAAGCTATCGAAGCCGGCTTCATGAGCAGGGGTGTTATTGGTGTATTTGCCGTGATCGGGATGCGTTTCGATGACGGGTACTGGAAGCTTAGACAGCTCGTTGTCTAAATCCTCAAGAGCTGATCTTGACCACGCAGGATTGACGACATCGTGTGTGGCGAGGTATTTCGTGTCGACTATGACAGGGAAAAGCTTGTGCATGACGTCTTGAAAGTCCTCCACTCGATCTGGCAATTTTCCGAAAAAGCAGTTGTAGAAGTTGATCAGGTCCAGAAAGACATTGTGGCCCACAAGGATAGTTCTCTTTGCCTTGAGCCGATCACGAACTTCGTCGATTTCACGGGCAAGAGTTTCAGATCGACCTTCCACAATTTGCTCCAAACTCTTCGGGTCAATTCCTGATAGATCCCCGCCTACCATCGCCTCAACAATCCATCGCAGTCCGACTTGCTTAGCCAACTTCTCTTCGAAATACCTCGATCGGTCTTTCTGTACCAAATGCTCGCGCTCTTTATTGAAAGGTACTATCTGAATGAAGCCGGGTCGACTGACGGTAACAAGGTCAGGATGTTCGGCGCGGACAAGTTGATGTACGAGACGCTTTTGGTAATTATTAAGTCCTTGATTGCCAAAGGGCGGCGAAGAGTGACCAGTTGGAGATATGTTCAAGAAGTCCAACGAAGCCTGTCGGTTGTGTGAGCTCCACGAACTTTTCAGAAAAATCAAGTCTCAGATCATACCCCAGTGCGCTTCTTCCAGGCATCAATCTCTTCGCGAACCCTACATACGAACTCCAAAGCCTCGGTGTCGTCTTTCTTGATCGTTAAGTCTGGAACGCTGGTTTTGTCTTGTCGGGCGAGCGCAATGGCTCTAGCAGCTGCTTCCTCTTCTCTTGAGTAGTAAGGCACACCTTCAAGAAAAGGAGCCTCCATACGAAACTTGTGCTGCAAAAGAAAATTGACAGCTGATGAAGATCAGTTTAGATACCGTAGACAAATTACTTTCTGAGGCTTACCTCCACTTTGATATGAGAATATACGCTCGATATTCAACCTCTCATCAGGGACAGGGTTCACGAAGAAATTGAACGGTAATACATTGTAGACACCTGCGCCAAATTAGTATAGGCCAGCAACTTGTCTTATCCCTCCCTATAGGCGTACCTTTGTCTTTATCCTCTTCGACACATGTTATCCCAAGCTGCAGTACCTGGTATGTCTCTGCCGCTTGCTTCGTTTCTTCATATCTCTCTTGAAGGGTAGCCTTACCACTATGGTGATTCCCGGTAGCTCTAGGCTTTTTGGACTGGTGGCTTGGTATGCCTGACAGTTCCAGGTCTATGGCGACAAAATGTGCGTTGGAGACTGCACGAAGCAAAGACGGAAGCCGTGAATGGAAGCTGTGTATATTGATTTCCATCTTGCTTGTACCTATATTTCCAAACGCAATCTTCTGTGCGATCCTAGATATCTTCTGTAGCGCATTCCTAAAGAGCATCAATGAGATGGAATCTTAGTATAGCTGAACGTGTTTGTGCAAATCAGCCAGGTGAGAAGGAGCTTCCCGTCGCTTGCGGGCATCCAGGGGGAACGATCAGAGAGCAGTGCAATATGCAGAGCTTTCTGCCAGTGTTGATTGAAGTATTGTGCTCCTGGGTTGTTCGGTGACAGACCAGCATACACTGTGAAGCCATAGCGCATAGGATCTCTGGTGTATCGATAATCGCCCCCGGCGATTGGCTTTGTATGGGGGTAAACGTTAAGGGGTGACGATGTGCAGCAGCGGCAGCGGCAGGGATCACGGGTGTTCCCGCAGTATTACCTCGGCTTATTGACACAACTACAAGCTATCCTCAACAATGTGCAGTTTTCAATCATCTACACAATGGGTAGCACAATGATAGACACTGCTCCCATTGAGACTGCTGAGGAGTCGCTCTCTTATCCCCGTCTCCTTGATTCCTCAATTAGTTCGCTGTCCTCACGCCGGCCAAGTAACCCCCTCATCTCAAGGGCTTACAAGCAAGCTTCGAACCTCTTCCTCACTCGCCGACTCCAGGAAGCTCTGTCTGCTCTCGAGTCCGCTATTACTGCCCCTGAGTCCTCTGACCAAGTTCCGGACGAAAACGAAACACCTGAACGGGCACCAATTGCCAGCGCGAGCAGAAGCTCAAGGATCAAAGTCTGGAGCCTATATCTTACTCTTCTGAATGCCATTATCGAACTTGGCCCGGAAGACGGTAAAGCGGCTTTCGGTAACAGGGATTGGAACAATATAGTTGCAAAAACCCGCGACGGTTCGATATGGGAAGAAGTAGTACAGACAGGATATGGAGGCATTGAAGGAAATGTTGACGCGGAGGTGATTATCAACCTGTTAGAATACCTACTTTACCACCGCGGAGCTCAACTGCTAATATTCAACTGCCTTCAGAGCAACGCTTCTACTCTCCCGGTCTTCCTCTCAGACCACCAACCAGCAGCGCCTCGAGTCCTATCTTTCCGCATCAAGTGAGCCAAATCTTGACCTTACCGGACATTTTGATTCATCAAATTATACCAATGGCTACATTAACAGCCATGTATCACACGGCCATGGCACAGACACTGCACGCGACCTTGCCTCGCGCATCAAGGTTCTAGAGCTATTTACCCTTCACGTCCTCCCCCGCAACGAAGAATGGGCATACGCAAGGGACTTCATCACCATGAGCGAGGTCCTGGACGAAGAAAGACGAGACACGTTCCTACAAGCACTACAAGGCCTCGAAAACGAAAAGTCAAGGGACGCCGAATACGATGCCAACGAAGCCCGAGAACGAGAACGCGAAATGGAACTGGAGCGTGAACGCGAGCAAGACGAGAGGAGAATGGTCGCAGAAGCCCAAGTTGCAGAAGAGCAACGCAGAAGCCTGCAGCAACCCTCGAACCACCGCAGAATAGACAGCGAGAAAGACTACGGCATCGACTCCTCCCATCCAACCCCAAAATCCGCACAACCCCCTTCAGCCCTCTCAAAAAATACATCGAACCCCGTCCACAAGGCGCCACCCAAGCCCTCCCGATCGCCCCCCAGAATCACACCCCCCAGAAAGATCACAAGCACCGGCATCTACAAACGCAGCGTCGCCACCATGGCCGCGCTACAGCACCTCATCTCCAACATGGCGCAATCAATGTCCAAAAACCCCATGTTGCTGCTGAGATTTGTACTGTTCTTGATGGGGATTGTGGTTGCGCTGAGTCGCCGGGATGTAAAGGATAGGGTTGCGAGGATTACAGGGTCAGGGTGGGATAAGGTTAAGAGGACGGTGGGGATGGGGGTTAAGGTTAGCTATATCTAAGCTTTTGAGAGGATATTAGGGTGTCTTGGGGCGTACTCAGCGTTGCAAAGGCGTTTTGCAGAAACGGTATATAAGGGTATACTGGTCGTAATGTATAACACCGTAGCAGTTAAATCTTACCCAAAACGAAAGATGACTTGATCATAACGCAGACGTTGTAAGGCCCCTCTCACAACAAACCATTGATTTCGATTGCCAAATTCGCACTTGGGTTACTTCTTCCCCTTCTTCTTCTTCGCCTTCCCCGGCACCCCAGGCCCCGGATTCGCCGCCTTGATCACACCCTCCCCCCCACCCTTTCCCCCACCCTCTCCCTTCTCGCCAACCCCTCCCTGCGTCAAAGCCGCCGCCTTCTGCTTCCCCTTCCTCCCCTTCGGCCTATACGACGAACGATCTCTGACCGGCAGCCAACGTTCCGGATCCGGGGTTTTGCTCGGGTCATAGTCATTGGGTAATTTCGACTTGCGGAGGCGTTTCTTCGCCGGCTTGGGTTTCTCGTCTAGGGCGCGTTTGCGGCAGATGGTCTCGTCGATAGCTGACGGGGCTGCGGCTTGTGGGACGCCGGCAGCTTCCAGTGCTGCTGTGTCTATGCCGGCAGTGAGGCGGTTGATGGGGGTTAGGGTCTCGGCTTTTGGGGAGACTTCTGAGGGGGATTCGAAAGCGTGGGCGGCGACGAAGCCGGCGGTGGCGAATTTAGAGGTGGGGTCTTGAGTGTGGAGATGTGAGAATATTTGGCGAGCGGTAGCCAAATCGCCTGGTTGGGAAGATTCGAGGAGAGAGATGCCGGCAGCTTGGAGTAACGAGGTTTGAGGTTTGGACTTATGGCGCCAGTATGATGCTGCTTTCGCAAGTTCCGTTTTGATCTGAGATTTGCGGCCTTGAAGGGTGTAGAGAGAGACAGTGACGGCGACCAGACCTGGAGCAAATCGAACATCTTGGTCTGTGGCTTGAGATGATTCTTCCAGACGTTTCAGTAGCGATTCTATTACAGTGACGGCTGAGCCGTGATTGTTCGTTAATATGTATAGCTGCACGATGGTTAATGCCAAGCCAACATCGTTGGGCCTTTGGTCCAGTAGAGGAAGGATTTTCTTAAGACCGAGCTTTCCGAGTCCGCTTTGAGCCCGGGCGGCGGCGTTGATGACGGAAACAATGTTAGTGTTGCTTGAGGTCGTAGGTGGCTTTTCCGCCAATAGCCTTGAAGTTGTTGTGAAGACGCCTGGAGATTTTGCGGCAAGAAGATCGAGGGCAAGGCTGTTTTGCCGTATTCGGTCTTCCTGAAACCCGAAGAGCTTATCCGTCTTGGGTAGATCTGCTGCGGAATGAAAGAGCCTATGGGAAAGGTAAGGGTTCGTAGAATCAATCGCAGAAGCAAGCTTATTGTTCTGGGCTATCTGTCTGGTTGAAAGGTCAGGTATGCTGAATGTAAAGTCAGTATAAGCACGAATATGGTTTTAGGTAGTCGGCCATACTCTTCAAGAGCTATTTCCGAGGCAATCTTCTCTGCTTCTTCAGTCTTTCCTAGCCTGATGAGTACGTATAATTGTTGAACACCAATCGGCAGTAGCTCGGCGTCTTTCTCCTGGTCTGATAGCTCATCTAGAGAACTGCATAGATCTGCCGACATAGGATAAGCTACGTGTATGATCTTACGGCGGAAGCACACACCTTTAGCTCTTTTCAGAAGGACTTCGCCCTGGCCCAGTTCTCCTCGTGCAACCGACCCACAAGCGGCATTATAAGCCGTCTCGAAGGCCTCCAAATCTTCCCTTCCAGGTTTCTTTCTCAGCACGAGATCTCCCTGCCTCTTCCACTCTAATTGCGCATCTGTAGCTCCACTATTGATGCGCAGGTCATTCTCCTCGTTCTCGATGACAGCTTGGGTCCCAGCAAGGTCTTCGTAAAGGCTCGAGGCCTTCACAAAGTCTCCCAGACGGTAAGACTGACATTCCCATCAGTACAATATACGTTGTTATTTCTCTATGACAAGGCCACACACCGCTTGAGCTTCGACATGTCTCGCTCCTCGCTCGTCAGCAATACCGTTAGCAATGGCTGTTGCTTGACCATAGTCGCCGACCTTGTATAACGCGTATGCCCATCCGAAGTGTGCCTTTTGCTTCAGCCCGTCACCACCCGCTTCCAAAACGCGAAGTGCATCCTCGTACCGATCCAACTTCAACAATGCAACAAATTTTGCATGCTGTATCTCTATGTCACCCTTCGACTTCCTCAGACTTGCATTGCACAATTCCAAAACTTCCCCATGGTCTTCAATGGTTGTGCGTTTCAGCACCGCATTTAGCGATTGGCTTGTTGCAGCCATAGCTGTTTTTCTGCCTCCTCAGCTGATACTTTTCATAGTCCTGCCTGCTGAGATCAAAATTTTTTATATACGATTCGCTCACAAAGCGTTCTAAAAGGCGCCACTTTGTTGAATATTCGACCACAATTTCATGTCCTACTCTTGAGGCTGGTTCCGCTGTTGTCAGCTTTACCAGTTTACTAGCGTCCCTCGTCGATACTTAGGGTTACCGCAATCCACGCCTCACCTCTTCTTGACATTCCCCGGTCTCTTTCGTATGTAAGTGACTGGTGGATGTTGATTCGGAAGTCATATTTATCATTTACTGGAATTCACTTGGAGGACTCATCCAATTCTAGACATTAACGCCCACACAGAATGAGACGTTTCCTATTCATTCGCCTGTTGTGGCTTTCATCTACGCACTCTTCGTAGCTGATCTGTCCCAAGTCAATCCTGTGATGTCTTAGGAAAAGGAGATGATTTGAATGCCTAGGTATTTGAAAATGAATCATGAACAGAGAAGCTTAACAGCCACTGACTGTCCTGCAATATGTAATCTTCTAACGCCTCGTTTTTGTACACACAATGAAAGTAATAGCATGAATAGGAACCGCCCAGCAGTAATGGTGCTCTGCAGCCTGTGGCGCTTTAAGAAATTCCGGAAGATTGCAACGCGTTCCCCCATTACAGAACGACCTCAAAAAGATGGACATGCCGTAGCAGGCACTATCGCTGATCTAGAAAACCATGGACCTTGCCTTTGACCCTTCAGCCCTCCGTTGAGCTACGGCTGGATGCCTCGAATCCTTCTGCACAGGTGCAGGTGCAAATGCCTGGTTTGAGTGACGTTTCGATGGTGAGTGCTGTTTTGCTGGAGTTGGCGGCGCTGATCGGGTTGGCGGTGCTTTCGCTTGCACTTGCTCTGCCTGTGCTGTTCTCGAGGTCGGTGTCCGTTGTTTTGATAGCACAAGGTCTGTCCAACCCTTGACCTTGCCCGTGTCCTTACCCACAACGTCCGCAAGCACCTTCATCCACCCATCTTTCTCTGCAGCGCTGTCCGCGTAGAAATCGATGGTTTCCCCATTGCCAAAGCGAACGCGGAAGCCTTCTTCAACAAACATATAGCCTTCTTCTTCTTCGGCGAAAGCTGATTTTCTTCGACCACCGCTCTTGCTCGACGTCTCCTTCCGCATCAGCGAAGACTTGTCATCAATGAGTTTGCTGGCTTTGGCGAGATTAATCGTTGCCCTTGGTTGGCGTGTTGACTCATGATATGCTGTAAGCTTAGGACCGTCTAATCTGAAGAACCGACGACGCCAATACTGCAATATAGTTAGCGGCGCTCTGATCAAGACAGGGATAATACTTACGGGGCAGTCTCCACCTTGCTGGCTCAGAACACCCTCCCATGACTTGGAAGCGGTGAGCTCGGCTTCCTTTAATTCACGGATACAAGCGTTCATGCTCTTTGGCATATCCTCATCCTTTCCGCCTTTCGGCTTGGGGACAAACAGTAGCTGCAGCTCCAACTTCCCTATCCGATATGGCGCCTTTCGCTGAACCCCCCCACCGACTCCGCTACGCTTGCTCTTGACGGATTGCACCTCTTCCGTGGCCCATTCATTGAAACAAGGCACGTCCACCGTATACGGTCTACCGTACGCGCTCGATTCATGATCCTTGAGGCAAACGTAAGATCGTGCAAAGCTACCGTCCTTAGCAACTAGCCCATTCAATAAGTCCCACGCAGTAGGTTGAGCTGCACGTCTGCTGGCCTGAGCATCCTGCTGTTTCTGGTGGTCAGCTTGCTGGGCCTCCTCTTGCTGCTTCATTTCAAGCTCCTTTCGCTTTCGAGGTGAGGCGAAAACGCGGCTGAATGTCGAGGGCTTTGGCGTTCTGGTGATCTTCGTAGGGGATTCGATGATAGGCTTGATTTTGGGTTCCTCTAATTTTGTTTTCAAGGTAAGCTGGAATTCTAGATCATTGAGCACAACAAGCTCAAACTCTTGCCCGATAGGGGCAGTTTTGCCAAGCTCCAACCACGCAGTAGTCACGCAGTGCAAGCCGTTGTCCAGCGTCAGTGCGAAGTATGAACGCTCGCCTAAAGCATGTTAGCTACAGGACCAAGGTCAATGGGAGGAATGAACCAACCTCTCGGCAGAGGCAAGTTCAGGTCTTTCACCCGAACGACCTTTACAAACAGTCTCCCTCTCTCGGCACCATCTTCTCCTTCCTCGGAATTAAGCATCGTCTCATCCTCGTTGACGCTCCCCAAACCGCTTACGACATTGCTCTGTTGACCGGGTAATGGAGGCGCAGGCCCCGACGATGGCTTTTTCTGAGGACTACCTCCTGATTGTCGAATGCTCTTACGTCTAATCTTACCGTTCCATGGCTCTGTTGTCCAGGTTTGGGTGTGGCTTGCCTTTCTGGGAGAGCTCCCTGCAGAACGTGTGCCCCTCACGGATGGCTCTTGAGCATCATTCGTATCAGAGGCAGACTCGTGCGAGGCACTGCTTGCAATGACTACCTTGGTGTTCTGCCTCATAAGGTAACCCTTCTGTGTACGGATGTGATTGTCAGCACGATATTCAGGAATGGGCTTAAACCCTTGTCCTCCAATGTACTCTGCGTAACCAGGGGATCTGGGCTGGGCACCCGCATCAGACGAAGGAAATGTGAACGCCACCTTTTGGGCCTCAATGACACGATCGAATTCTTTGTCCAAACCGAACCCTAGGCCATCACCTCCATCGACAGGAATATCGAGCTGTACCAAGCTGCTCTTGCGCTTAGGCTGCTTGAAAATATTATTTTCAGCAGAGATTTGTTCTGGGTTCGCCTCGCTGCCTGAGTCTCGAGTTGTATCATCCGAATAATCAACCATTGATGATTCCATGACGACGGATGGGCGATTTTGGTGCCGTACAGGAATGGACGGCACTGAAGGGGTCTCGCCACTAACTTGACGCCTTGTCTCTGCCATCGCGCGAATATCCGCGGGTGTGATAGAAGGTCGAGTCTTCAGTTTACCACCAGGAGCTTTTATAGTTGCTATTGGCTCTGGGACGCTTGGGGAGTCTGGGGGAGGTGACTCGGAAATAGGATGTCGAATCACAGAATCGGGAGTTCGTGGTTCCTCTGCTTCATCATTGAACTGGCCTGGGAAACTTGGTGGTTCAAGCTGTAATTCAGGTGTGACAGGGCGGTCGAGACTCGATTTAGTCTTCAGTGACCTAGGAGGCGTAGAGGCTTCCCAGGGCTCACGAGGTGGTGAAGCTTTGACTGGCTCCTCGTTCAAGGGTGGCGTAGGAGTCAAAAAAGATTCCATGCCAAAGCTCAAGTCATGCTCTCCTAGCATCGATGCAAATTGCGGAAGTGACATTCGGTGGCTGCTCTTTCGCTCTAATACTTTTTCCGTTTGGCTGGGACTCGACGCTCGAGGAGTAGGAAGACCTTCTTCTCCGGTCATAGCACTTGGTTGAAGCTTGTGTTGATCCTCAATCGTTGAATCATTGGAGTAATGGCTTTCGTTATCATCCTCTGCCTGGCTCGCGACTTGACCTAAACGCTCCTCGAGCGCTTCACGGCCTTCGATGGCATCCATATAGGACTCAGCCTCCAGATGCTGACTGTAAAGATCAGGTATTGAATAAACATCAACCTCACTCTCTTCACCATCGTCTTCCTTTTTGATCACGGGGCTCGGTGGTCCATAGTCCATGCATGATTCGGTTTCCAACGATGGGAGTGGAGTATCCGGATCAATCTCACTGAGCTGACGTCTGCTAGGGCTTTCACTTGGGGCTGGAGATGAGAACCGGAACTCTTCGTCATTCATGTGCTCCCGTTGAGTCTTAACCTTGCGCAGAATGGATTCTCTTGAAATTCTTGGAGGGCGCTCATAATCCCCAAGATCTGCTAGATCGTCGTGATCTACTTCATCCTCGTGGATCTGAACACCAATTTCCCTATTGTCATACTCATGGTCTGGACTCTTACTCTGAGCGCGTCTGAGGCGTCTCTCTCGTTGCTCCTCAGCAGGACTCTTGGCCTTCTCTTCGTCCTGAGCCATCATCAACCGTAAGCGATCCTCGAGTGACATAGAGCATCCTCCCATCCCTTGGATTTCGGACTTGGAGATAGATGCTGGTTGAGGAGGTGATGGGAGTATGCGCTGGGCACTACTTACACGTTCCGCAGTGGCTGAAAGACTCCCGTTCGACTCAGACCGAGGCCGAGAAAAGATTGGCATATTTAGCCCCGGAAGTGGTGGCAGCGGACGACGTTCCCCATTCGAATTGGCCGAGTCAGTTCTAACAGGCGACGCACGGGCATCTACCGCTGAAGACGGTCTTGCAGTGGGAGCTGGACTACTATGCTCACGGTCAAACGGGTTCTCGACATGTGCAGCCAAATCGTCGTTCGCTGTTGCTGGGCTCATGAATCGCCAGTCCTCAGGCAATACCACTGGAGTTTTATCAGTGTCTTCGAGCGACGCATCAAAGCTATCTTCACGATCAATGGAAGAGCCCCGATCAAAACTCTCCTCTTCCTCATTGTCCACAGAATCATAGCTCCCCTCCCGGGAGCCCGAGGCGACTGATGAAGGATCTGGAGTAGTCATCTCATACTCGTTGACTTGTGGTGGCGCAGCATCGAAAGTCACGCTCTTGGCATGACGGTGTAGGGATTTGCCAGGTGGTAGTTCACGCTCAGCGAAAGACTCCTCTTCATCATCTGACCAAATGCCGTTTTCTGAATCAAAAGCTTGGCTCTGCGCATATCGGCTTTTGCTAGACATGGAGGACTTCGTAGGCGAGACCAGAGTCTTGCTTGGCAATTGAGAAAGCTCTGGCAAAGCGTCCATTTTGACAGGAATTTTGGGCGGGCTGTAGACCGGAAATTTGCTGCCGTTCGGCAAGACTTCTTTACGGGAACCCTCTAGGCCTCTACCACCGTAGGAGTTGCCCTGGACCTGTACGCTAAGAGGCCTACCTGATGCTAAAGGTCTCTCAATCATTGGGCTCGAGGTAGGGTCGTACTCTTGCTTGTGTTCTCGCGCGAACATGTTGCTGTTCTTCACTCTCGAGGCGCGTTTTAGATTTTCGATCGAGGAACGCTTGGCAGGAGATGGAGAGCCGTCGCGCTGGCCTACAGGTGCCCTATTTTCTGAGTTCAATCGCGTTGGAGACCCAGTATCCCGACTTTGCCAGTACAGTCGTGGAGAGTTTGACGCGAAAGGTGACGGGTCAAAGGGCGATGAATCTCCGCTCAAAGCCGATATCTTGGTCGCTGTCAGTCCTAAGGTCTTGCTATTAATGGTATAATAGTACCTTTGTGCTTTGATTATAGCTTGGAGAATTCCTTCTCTGCGACATTAGGCTGAGCTCAGAAAGCGGCCGCTGCATTGGGGGACCTGTCATTTTCGTTGGTGAAGATGAGGGCGTATTCTTCTGTATGCGAAGTGGTTGGATCTATTCCTCACGAATCAATTTTCTTTGTTGTGCCTGAAGAACCCCACTGAGGATTCAAGTGGTCAGCAGACAAAACGTACTGGTTGAGACATGACGACAGATCACCATGCGCAGCAGTCAGATACCTGCGCGCCACTTAATTCGCTTCTATTCGTAGCTGGTACCAGATTGATGTCGAAGGATAAACAACGGCGCTGACCAACGAATGACTTGGATATCAAGCCCGAAGCCTCTTAGTTATTGATTCAACACCGATGTATACAACCACCATCAAATCACAGCGACCAGCTAATGTGATATGCGAGTGTACGTATGCAAAGTTGTGTTGGCCTGGCCTCGATGTTGCAGACCGCGGGACAAGCTGTACATGGCGCGAGATCAAAACAAGCTAACAGTTGACATGGCAACGACGACGCGCTAAAGATATCAGGGCGGTCCAAGCTCCAGGTACCCTTGTCAAATTTTCTGAGAGATATTCAATCCGTGTCGATACTAGCTGTCTCGATGCCACGACCCTCACAACAGCTGTGTCTGTTCTGCCAGCATCGGAGCTTTTCGAATACGTTACAGGCTCATCATCTTCGGTCATGGCAGCCCACAAGGTCCATGGCGCAACTGCAGCGCCGCGCTCCGTCGAGGATGGCGCTTTCGCCCAAAGTTGCACGCCCTCCACAGAAGATTGCACCCAGCGGTCGACCTGTCAAACGTAGGACAGATAGTCCTTTTGGTGCCATGAATTTAAAATATGCAGACATACGTCAAGCGCCACGCAGCCGCTCAGAAGCTCAACTCAAAAGGTCTTCTGAAGGGAGAGAAAGACCGCAACATGACAAAAGAGAAAGGGGGAGTTCTGGTACCTTTAAAGCCCTCAAAATGCAAAGAGCGCTTAGTGCGGTATCTTACGGGCATCGAAATGCTGTTAAGGGAAAGATTAGTGACATTGACACCTTTGAGGACTTTCCACTTCTCCCAGTCGTCAAGGAGTCAATAATTACTCAAGCCCTATCCGGTATGGTGGATATAAGACCAACGCCAATCCAGCGTCTATCCATCCCGGCGCTGCTGGGCGACGACGGGAGAAGCCGCAGGAGATCATGGAAAGCCAAGGGCGAGGGGATGGAGCAGATCTTACTCGCCGCTGAAACTGGCTCGGGGAAGACACTGGCCTATCTTCTACCGGTCCTGGATGCCATCAAACGAGCAGAGGTCAGCGATGCAGACATAGAAGCCCATGCCAAAGCTTTAAAGGAGGAAAAGCGGACGAACAACAATTCTCTAGAAATCGAGGCGCCGCCTTTATCGAATCAACCTCATCCTACAAGTGGCCGCCCTCGTGCGGTAATTCTCGTCCCCACATCCGAACTCGTGACACAGGTCGGCAACGTTGCAAAAGCCCTGTCGCATAAGGTCAAGTTCCGCTCAGCCCTTATCTCTTCCGCATATACTGGTCGTGTAATCCGAAACCGTCTTTTCGCCCCTACTGGCGTCGACGTTGTGATCTCCACACCTCATCTGCTGTCGAGTATTGCCGAAGCTGATCCTAACATATTGAGCCGCGTCTCACACCTCATTATCGACGAGGCGGACTCCCTACTTGACCGCTCCTTCGCTCCCTCGACGTCGATAATCATCGATAAATCAACGCCTTCTTTACGTCAGCTTATCCTTTGTTCGGCAACGATTCCCCGTAGTCTCGACTCGTATCTTCGGACACGGTTCCCAGATATGCGCCGGCTTGTTACGCCTAATCTCCACGCAATCCCTCGGCGTGTTGTACTTGGCGTAATCGATGTGGAAAAGGAACCTTACCGGGGAAACAAAAGTCTGGCCTGCGCAGACACCATTTGGTCCATTGGTAAAGCAGCAGCTGAAAATGTCATGAGCCATGCTACTGGCGGCTCCGAGGTAGACCAAGTGGACGTCAAGCGGATACTGGTATTTGTCAACGAGCGCGAGAAGACGCAAGAAGTGGCCGACTATCTCATATCAAAAGGCATTGATGCTGTTGCCCTGAACCGAGATACGCCGGAAGCGCGCAAGGCCGAAACGCTGGGCTCTTTCACATCTTCTGCATCAGAAACCGTGTCCATTACAACCGAGCAAAAGCGACCTCAGCCAGGGGAATCCAATTATGTTCCTGCCACTCGCTCCGTGGCTCCTTCACCTCCTCCAAGACGCCATCTGCCCAACGTGAAAGTACTTGTTACTACCGATCTCGGATCCCGAGGTATTGATACCGTGGCGGTCAGGCACGTTATTCTTTACGATGTGCCGCATTCGACCATCGATTTCATTCACAGGCTTGGCAGGACGGGGCGGATGGGTCGACGAGGAAGGGGAATCGTGCTTGTGGGGAAAGCAGACCGGAGAGACGTGGTCAGGGAAGTCAAAGAAGGCATGTTCAGAGGGCAGGCACTGATCTAGATGCGTTGAGTGGCATGTATTATAGAACATAGAACATGTCGATATCTATACGTGCTTTACAAGCCAGGCATAGGTAAATAATATCCATGCCAAACAACCAAAAGCTACATTCCGACCGAAAAGAAGCCAACAAAAGAGCACTCTGACTCCAGCCGGGCTCGACGAGTGGTAACCAGCCTAACTTACCTACACCACCGAGCCGGTCATGCGCCTTTGTTTCTTGTCGCTACCTTGAGGTAATCACAATATAACCCACTATGTCACAGACTTCACAAGACTTTGATATAGGAATGTAGCCTGGATGACAAGTGACAACCCATCAACCTCGCCGACTAGGATACTGCCCGTGGTTGAATGATTCTGTAGCCGATAGAGAGCACGGAGGTACAGCCTGGTTATAGAAGAAAGCAGATAGTTGAACAGACAAACAAGCACTTCGCTAAACTACCTCCGCACAGACTGCAGTACCAAACGAGACGATGGGCATGCTTCAAGGCCTCCACATGATAAACAGGTAGATACTGTAGCAGCTAATGTTGAATTCTAGTAGGGGGGGTTCGCTTGAGTTATGTATAGGGGCTACAAGTAACAACAGGATCTATATGGCTAGGTACCTTAGGCGTCGCGTCCCTTTCTAGCCTAGCTACAGTATTAAGCCCCCATGTGCATCCTAATTTAGCCCTACGGTGTGTTGTCGTGCAGGAACTGGGGCCAGATCGGGGATTCCCGAATTGGACTCCACGATAACTCTTTTCTGCTGGCTTTACCCATCCTAGTTTTACCTTTACCTTTACCTTTTCCATCTCCTCTTCTTCTCGCTCATTCGCTGCTCTACTCTACTCTACTCGACTCGACTCGACTCGACTCTGTCGATTGTATGCAGTTGTTCCATCTGAAGGAGTCCGCTTGACTTCTCTGTCCTCTCGTTTGTATCTACAGCTCTCAGTCTCAGTATGCGCTTCACACTCGCTACCCTTGTCGCGTCCTCGGCGGTCACTGTTCTGGCCCAGCAAAAAACACAGGATCTCACGGGGTTGTTGAACGGCAACAGTAACTTGACTGAATATACCACTCTCCTGACTTCGTATCGAGACCTCTATGCGAACCTCTCTTTCCAACACGACATCACCGTCCTCTGTCCTTCAAACGATGCCTTCCAAAAGATCCCCTACTCGACTCTCGGCCCTGCGTTTACAGCCAACGACAGCGGTGTGATACGATCGGTCTTGCAATACCACGTGCTTCCGGGCCTACATCCTGCTAGCTCGTTCAATGGTAGCTTTCTCTTCGAATCGTCGTGGCTCGAGAACTCCACGTACACCAACGTTACGGGCGGGCAAGTCGTTGGAGGCGTCCAGCAAGCGGGCAACGTCAATGTCTTTACCAGCGGGCTAGGTTCGAGATCAACCTTGGTCACTCCTGTAAGCCCTCAAGCGCCGGGGAGGCAGACCTCCCCCACTCTAGTCAATCTAATGTTGCTGTTTTAGGACCTTAAATTCAGCGGCGGCATCGTCCACGTAATCGACACTTTCCTCCAACCCCCCCTAAACATCATCAACACAGCCCCCCAATTCAACCTCACCGCCTTCGGCGGCGCCATCACCAACGCCTCCCTCTCTGACTCCCTCAACACCGCGCCTGACCTTACCATCTTCGCCCCCAACAACGACGCCTTCCACGCCCTCGGCTCGTCCCTCTCCACCATGTCCACCGCCGAGCTCGCAAACGTCCTCAACTACCACATCGTCAACGGCAGCCACCCCGTCGGCTACACCTCCAACCTCATCAACGGCACCCAGCTGCAAACCCGCCAGGGCGGCAAACTCACCGTCACCTTCGCCTCCAACTCGCTCTTTGTCAACTCCGCCCGCGTCCTACAGCAGGATATCCTCCTCTCCAACGGCGTCCTCCACGTCCTTGACAACATCCTCGACTACAATGCCACCAAAGCCCAACCTCAGCCCTCCCTGCCCACCCAGCCGGCCGTGCTACCAGGTAGCACGCTGAGCGGGAACGTGGTACCGTATACCGAGGATTTACCAAGCTCGGTCAGTTCATTTAGCACTTCGGACCCGACGCCGGGGGCGAGCAGTTTTGGGGTTAGCGATATTGGGAGTTCGCCGAGCAGTACGAGTAGTGCGGCGAGTTCGAGCAGTACCGCGAAGACGACGAAGAAGGCGGCGGGGAATAGGGTTGAGGCGCAAGGGTCGAGTATCGGTATCGTTTTCGGTGCGCTGCTTTGGGTTTTTGGCGCTCTTTGAGGCGGGGGAGAAGGTGAGGACTTGGATGGGGGTGGTGTTTCAGGCAATAGCGATGTTCATGTTTTCCATTTGGTCCACGGTATACAATCTTCCCCAGTCATCTATATCCGTCCTCCTGTTCTCTGATCATACGAAGCGCGGCGTTCGCAAAACCCCTGGTATAGAAGCGGTGGATTCTTGCATTGTGGATACCTGGGTCAATAATCTTCGATTGTTTGCTCATAACGCAGAAAAGCCCATCTAGAAGGGAGATGTTAATAATACATAATCCATATAGCTCCACCCGTCCAGTGTCTTTTCGCACCTCCACTCTGGAGTTGATTTCCAACGTTGATAGCAGCATGGGTCGGAGCTCGAAGCGCAAAAGGGGGTGGGACAAGGTGTTGTATAACGTGTGAAACGGGTATCTAGATGGCCATTCACGAGAACATTGTCGGAAACCGCAATATGGGTTTCCACTGCGCAAGGGAAGTAGAAGAGCATTCAACGGGTATCCTAATAGCCACTCGAAGTAACCACTTCATCCTACCTACCTAGTATGTTGGGGTATACTGTACACCTAACCATCCATGCTCACAACGCATCCTCAAACTCCGCCTCATCCTCATCTGAATCCTTCTCCGCCACTGTTCCCACCGTCGCAGCAGCCCCAACTCCGTTCGCCTCAAGCTTGACCTTCTTCGTCGCAGGCCCCTCCTCGTCCTCGATCACAAGCTGCGATCCCGCAGGTGTCGACGTACCCGTTGCAGGCGCGCTGCTTCCTGACTCGCTCTCGAGTTCCCTTTTGAGTTTCCCGTTGACCAATGCCTCTTTCACCCCGTTGACAGTGGCGGATATTGAGCTCTCTGGCGTGGCCACTGCTTCGCCTCCGATCCCCACGTCCTCGAACTCATCGTCATCATCATCCTCTTCGTCTTCCTCGTCCGCCTCCCGATCCTCCCGCGCCTCCTTCTCCTTCTCCTTTTGCATTTCCGTGTAATAAGCCGTCAGCTCGTCATCCACTACGATGCTGCCTTTCTTCTCGTCTTCCTCGGCCTTGAGCAAGTTGGATCCACCGCCGTTGGTCAGAGATTGGCGGTCTTTGTTACCAAGATCGGTTTTCTCACCCGTGACGGTGGAAGCGGTATGCCAAACCGGCAGAACATTTTGCGCGGCAATTTCGGCTTTGCGCCGAGCTTCGGCTGCCTGTTCGGCTGCTGTGCGCTCGGAGCTTGTGGTAACCGAAATCTCGAGGGGCTGGATCACGGTTTGAATAGTGCCCTTGACGGCGGTAGGGGGGGCTCTGCCGGGCTCCAAGGGAGCCGTTAGGCGAGTAGGGTTGATGTCTTCGTTTCTTTTCACAGGGACGGCGACGGAGAAGGCGGTTTCGAAGTCATTAGACGGGATATCCTCGGAGTCGATCTGCTGCAGGAGTTTCAGTAGCATTTCCAACTGACCCATGAGTTTGCTTTGCTTTTCATGCCCTGTTGCGTCTCCGGCGGCTCGCTCGTCTCGCTCGAGGATACCGTCGCAGCGGTGGCAGAGGAAGCCCATGGGGCCAAATTTGTCAAGGACTTCTAGCTGAGTCCATTGGGATTTGCAACGAGGGCAGTGGTAGTCCTTCTTTTCTTCACTGGGTTTGTACATGTCTTTGACCTTTTGGGTAAGTTTGAAAATGCGATATTTGATGGCATCGATAGTGGCGTGAAAGTCGATGTAGTAATAGTCTTTATTGATGGGCCGCTGCTGGCCTTCACGAGTCTCTTGGCGCGAGTGTCTGATAAGAAGTGAGCCGATGTCAGGCGTGTCAAGAGAGGAAGGACTGACACTGCCAAAAGTCTGTCCTCTCTCAACTTCCCGCAGAGCTTACGAAGGTCCTTCTGCTGCATGCCCAGAAGAAGCGCCAGATCCTCGTTAGGAAGACTATGCTAACCATTTCAGGAACACCCTACAATAGTGACGGTGATCTCTACTAACGCTGAATGTATCATCAGAGCATCTATCACCAGCACATGTCTCGTCTCGTAAAAGGCTCGCACAACGCTCCGGATGAGAGTCTTTGCAAGGTCCATAGCTGGTTATGCTGGATATACCGTAGGATTGACGCAAAGGTGTTGCGACAGCGGCAATACCTAGGTAGGTGCCTAAGGAATGTAGATTGAAAGGAAGGGCATCGTCCACCTGGCCACAGCTATCGAGCTGAGTAGATGGGGAAGATGGAATAGAAAATAGTCAACGATAGTTCTGCGAGATCAGAAGTAGAATTAGTAGAACGAGGTACAATTCCAGTGGACCGGCGCTGGATATTGTGTGGGATGGAATGCGATGGATTAATCACCTCTGCCGAACCACCTCACCAGAGAGTACTGTACGATACGCCGACTCGGCTAGCTAGCGTGAGCCTCAGCCCTACTCGCCCTGCCGCTTAACTCTCGGACCCGCTATTAGTCGTGCCAGTACTCCGTTCTTGAATATGTTACTTAGTCCTGCAATATGGACGACACGAGTATGCCTTCAGTTCTCTCACAAAGCGTTGAAAAGGCAGACCAAGCCTCAATGGCTGCTCCGCCTTCACCAAAACAACCTAGGACAGAGAACAGTCATGGGGAGGAGAGGTTTGTACGTGGAGGGAGGGGTGGGCGTAGTCGAGGAAGCTCAGGAGGACGAGGAGAGCAATGTGGACGCAAGAGGAAGAAAGATATGGGGCGTGCGGAATGGAGGTGTGTAACAACGATAAGCCCTGGTCTCTCCCTGGACTAATTAATCAAGTCGCAATGCAGTCGATAGGAGAACCCGAAACGAGCAAGCTGCCAAACGTCGAAAAACCGACGGTGAGGTAGGGAGTGACCTACCTATCTATGCCACCCAGTTTACGAAGGAAGAAATCGAGGGCCAAGTCAAGCAGCCCAAGCGGAAGGTAGCAGTCTTGATAGGATACTCCGGCAGTGGATATAAGGGAATGCAGCTGTAAGCAATCGCTAGATTAGGAGATCTTTATGGAGTTACATGTCCTGATCATACACAGGAATTATAATGAGAAGACTATTGAGGGTGACTTATTCGCTGCCATGGTCGCTGCTGGAGCAATCTCGAAAGCCAACGCCGATGACCCGTTGAAATCCTCCCTCGTTCGGTGCGCTCGTACAGATAAAGGTGTACATGCTGCTGGCAACGTCATCTCTCTCAAACTTATTGTGGAAGACGCCAATATAGTCCAGAAGATCAACTCTCATCTATCACCCCAAATACGAGTATTTGGCATATCAAGAACGACTAGCAGCTTCAGCGCCTATCAATTCTGTGACTCGAGAATATATGAGTACCTAATACCGACTCGTTGCTTTCTCCCACCACATCCTGAGAGCTTCCTTGGAAAGCAGATAGTAGCGCTTGCTGAGGAGGTGGAAGATCTTGAGGGTTTTCGGGAACGGCAGAGCGAGGTCTTGACGTTTTGGAACGAGGTAGAAGAAAAATACATCAAGCCCGTTCTCGAACAGCTTGATCCATCCACCCGATCGTTAGTGCTACAAGCTTTATATAGTTCAGGCATGGAATCGTTGGAACCAGAGTCATCAGAAGCGAACGACGTCTTGGAGGGGAACGGCCAGATCCGGCCGAAAAACGCAGCCAATCGTGGTATGGACCCTGAGAACAAAGGCACAGTAAGGGCCGACAATCCTTCGAATGACAAGGCCACCCTGGAGCAACAAGACGCTCCTTTGGAAACCCCGGTCTCACCTGACAGCCTGGACTCTGAAATCAGCAATAACGCTTCGAAACCCTCTGATACTAACGAACCATCTCCCCTCGAGACCGCCATCAAATCCCTCAAGATCGCATACCTCACAGCCAGAAATGCCTACCGCATCGAGCCTACCAGAATTTCCCGCATCCGCTCCGCCCTCACCCACTACATCGGCACTCACAACTACCACAACTACACCGTCGGCAAGACCTTCCGCGACGCCAGCGCCAAACGCGTTATCCGCACCTTCACCGTCTCCGACACTCCGATCGTCTTCAACAATACCGAATGGCTATCTCTAAAAGTCCATGGGCAGAGCTTCATGACGCACCAGATACGTAAAATGGTGAGCATGACCGCGATGGTTGTAAGATGCGGATGCGGCATGGAAATAATGGGAGAAAGCTTTCGCAAAGAAAGAATTTGTATCCCGAAAGCCCCGGGGTTAGGCTTGCTCCTGGAAAGACCCGTATTCGACACCTACAACGAGCAGCTGGAAAAGTTTGGACGCGACAGCATCGACTTCTCAAAACACCAAAAGGAAATGGAGGAGTTCAAGCAGCGCGAGATTTATGAGAGGATCTTTCGCGAGGAAGAGCGCGATCACACTTTCCACTCATTTTTCGCCTCTATTGATAATCTCAGGTCCACGCAGATGCTTTACCTATCTTCTCTGGGCATTGCGGCTACGAATCGAGCACTGCCTGATTCCCCGAAGGCTATGGATGTGGAAAAGGGTGTTGAAGATCTGTCTTCAGATGACGAGGCTGTTGATGGGGGGGAGGGGTGAGGGTTGGTAGGCAGATTTGGACCTTAGTACAAAATCATCCAGTAAAATCCCTACATGGCTATTGGCACTTAGTGTACTTAAGTTACACATGCTTACAATCTATACAATGCTTCATTACCATGAACCGCTTGTCTACTTACTGCTTGTCGCAAGACAGGCTTTCGCTCATTTATTCCACATAGCTAAACGAATCAACCTCTCATACATACCATCATTTCTTCTACAGTACTCTCCACTCCTCGCACCATCCCGTCAACCCCGCCCTTTAGACAAAATACGAAATTCTTCTTCGCGAACCACGGAACAACACTGAAGCCAATCTATCCTCAACCCCCCACAACGACTACTCCATCACGCCCGTAAACATCTCCAGCCCGATTCTAAAAATTCCCATAATTTCAAGTATCTAGCCATGTGGACAGGCTCATGTTCCATACCTCTTGCCTTTTCCCCCTTAGCTAGTTTAGGGAGAGCCGGATGGCGAATCGTTGTACATAGTTGACAGAGATGGGATGATGCTGCTTGCGGCTCGAAGGGGGGAATTACGAGATGAGCTTTTATGTTGGCCATTGGAGATGGACAGGGTTTGATATAGGAGATCCATGACACTGAAGCATAAGGTAAGCTCGAACACCTCGGGAGAACCAAGCCCATTCGATTATGTCTCTAATCAACGTTGTAGACAACATCCCTTTGAAATTTCGGAGGACGTAAAACGTTGATTAAGAATAAAAGAAATAGGGGGACATGAATTCCCGAGAAAATGAGTACGAGGAAACACTCCAAGACCTCAAGCTTGAATTTCCTACAAGTCTCTCTTCCCAAACCCGAATGCTCATGCCCAAATACTCTATTATTTTCCTCGTTTCGTCCCTGTAACGCCTTCCCCAGATGCTGGCCTTCAATGAGGCATGTCCTTCTCTTACGCCTTGCTCAGTGCTTCTTGGTCCCGTTGAGTTATCGCTATTTTCCCCTTAGAAAAAGTCAATCTGTCATAATTTTCGTTTAGTACGCCGTCGCTATGGGTGGTTATAATCAAGGGGATGCGATTATGTTTTCCGACTCCGAGTCGGTCGGAAGATCCGAGTCTTGGTTGTTCCATGTGTCTGAAAATCAATTTTAGTCAATGTTCCGAAAAGGTGCCTTGTTGAGGGACTAACCGGAATTTGCCTCGTCTGCGTCGGAAACGGTCAATTGCTGAAGCGCATCAAGAATAGCTAATAGAGAAAGTTAGCGAGGTTTGCAAGGTTAGAACGCTGTATAGGGACCTACTTTCTGCTTCTATGATCGAATCATGGTCGTCTTCGCCAGGATCCGTCGAATAGTAATTTTGAAGACAGTGCCTGATAACCTGGGTCACGTTCTCCACATTTTTGTTCTCAACAGGTTTCTGCTGCTGGACAAAAACGTCCTGTATACGCTTAACGCATGCTGCGCAGAGCTGTTTAGCAACGCTCTCGAGTTCTTCTGCTTCTTGCTCGTTATCCATATTACGGTGGTCCCGATCAAATACAAGTGTCCTCAGTAGCTCAATGGTGCCGATTCTGACCGGTTCTTCCCAGTACATGATCAAAGCTGGTGCCCAGCGTGGTATGTTGTGCAACACCATACGATGAAAGAACTGTGGATTTCTCTGAAACCGAAGATTTTGAATCCGACGTGCTTTGACGAAGAACTCCAAGTGCTCTTGGCCCCCATTGAGGCCTATAGTCTCAACCTCACTAGCGATTCCCAATATCATGTCCTTCGCGCTGGCTGTATGAGGACACACCTCGCAGAAGGTAATCGCAGCCGAAAGGAATGGGCCAGCCAATGAGGCAGGTTCAATGTTGACACCGCTCAAGATCGTTTTCGAGATATCTGGAAACAAGCCAACCTTTGGTTCTGCGAGTACCATCTGTCGAACGATATCATTTACAGCCATGGGGTTTTGATCTAAGCTGATGATTTTTTCAAGAAAAATCAAGGTCCTCGCCCTCCCATCTACCATTCCAAACCTCAGGTAGCTTTCTTCGGCATGTGTTAATCCCATCTTCCCATTCACCATTGGACGGTCTTGATGTTGAATATCTGACGGTTGCCGTTCAAGATCAATCCGGGCCAGTAGATCGCGAACAAGCTCGATAAGTCTGAGGTAAGAAAACCTGCGCCCTTTCTCGAGGAGGCGAACATAGCTCACATAATGTGGGAATTCCCTCCTTAGTCTATTGGCTTGGGTATTCTCGATGATGAGTATCTCTAGGCAGAGTTTCAGCAAGTCCTCCCGAAGCACTACGTGAGATTCAGGCGCGCCCAGATTAGCCATGTCAGTCAGTAAACCGAAATAGTCGTCCCATGCTCGAATGGACTGGTGCATGTGCACCCACAGCTCTCTGAGACAGCTCACCATATCTTGAAAAATCCCTTGGGTTTCAGGCAAGTTGCCGTCGGTCAGATCACGCTCGATTGAATCCACGTCAAAGCCATAAGTTCGGGTGTCGTGCCTGCGAAGGTATCGTAACCCGGTCATGATCATCTCAGAGAATTCTTTGCGGACTTTAGCATGCGGACACCTGAGAAGAAGGTTGCGCAGAGACTGCTTGTGCGACACCACCCAGTCCAAAGCGATTTTACAGCAATCAGGACAAGTGCCAATTACCCTTGAGAGCGATGTCAGCATTGTGTCAAATCCTACGCAGTCTTTTGTCCTTGACAAAACTTGATCAAGCTGGTCCAATGCTAGCCAAATGGCTTCCTGCTCGATAGAGTGGTCATCTGAGCAAGTGCCTTTCGTGACGTGGCGAAGCTGTTCTAGTAAACATCGCGCAAAAGCAGCGTGTGCAGGATCAAAGAGACAGTACTTGCGAATAAAGAACTCATTCTGTACCGCTATCGACTTTACAATGTCCAGCGGGATCCCTTCTTTGACAGGAATATCGATTGCGGCAGGGTGATGTCTTTCAAATTCTACATCCATAGCAATAATCCGCTGGTAGAATAGCATATACGCGTTCCAGGCTTTGGGGAAGCACGTCGACGAGTAAGGGGAAGCCTCACCTTCGCCACCAAAGCATTGATCCGGAATGTTCTTTGGATTAAACCTGGAAACGTCTGTGTCATTGAACTCGACCCAGGTCTGACTTTGATGAGAGTCGACTGGCCGCTCTCGAATATATGAGTAGTAGTGGCCAGACTCCGCAGTCCCACTGTGCACGAGGATGCCCACGAGCTCAAACATGTCAGACGATGTGGGCACCTTCGAGCCTTTAGCGAAGTCAACGTGATATGGCGCCATGTCGATTTGCTCTGGGAATTCGAATCTATCGTTAATCTTGTTTCGCATACCGGTACTGATGTCGTAATCGAATCGCTTCAGGTGGAATATCAAGTTATCAGGGATGTCCTTAAGGCAAGCCCTGAATTGCGTTAGTAAACCTAAACGATAAGGCTGTAGAGACTTACCTCTTGACAGCATTAACGTAGGAGCCACAGGAGGTGCAGGAGTATTTGTTATCTTTGATTGGCAGTTAATAGAGTGCCTTTGTAATACCTTTCATTGTTGAGGATGTACCTACCGCCTTCCATTACTTCTCCACCAACGTAAGCGTTCAAGCTCTCCATCAGATTTGCTTTCCCTTGAATTTCGCACTGGATAGCTGAAAAAGGTTCTATCCGTTCGGAGATATGGGGACATTCTTTAGACTTTATTTGCTGCACGATTTGGCCTCCATAGAATCTTTTAAAACGTTTCTTCCCTTCATCGGATAATATCTGGCTCTCCCATCTATCAAAAAGCAAGTTGTAGAATTCGTCTACATCCATCTGTACGGAGACGTCGATGAGGGTGTTTTCGTAGTTGACGACGGAGTCTGCGATGCCTTGGGTATCAACTGACCTAAGTATGCTCTCTTGCATGAAAGCAAATAGTTTCTTCGTCTCCGATAGAAGCCTTTGAGACGAGTTGCCGTCGGCAATGTTTGTATTTAGTATGAACCCACGGAAGCTCACATTCATGAAAAGCTGGGTGAGTATAGAGTTCATATAGCACGTGTTTGAGAGGTTACGTAGACCTGGATACCCAACCGGAGATCGTATGCTTTTCGAGCGGCTGAAATTCCAATTCAGCTCGAGTTGGTAGTCTTCTGAGATTTGAGCAATACCCCACGTCCAAGCGTGAGAGTTCTCCTCACCTTGGGGCAGCAGTTCTCTGACAAGATTCAGCAGCCTCTGGTAGCCTATGATGTCGTTGCTCAATGCCAAGATGATAGAGTAAATTTCTTGTCGAGTTTGGCTGTGGAGTGTCGGCACTCGATCAGTGGTCGGTGCATCACCGGTCGGAATTGCGATTTCTGGGAAAAGGTGCGCGCGAAATAGTCTTTCCGAAAGGGTATGGCTGGGATACATTAAAACACTTCGTTACGGAACATAGCAGGATGGCAAACCTAATCTTCTGCGTCTTTTTTGATGACTTTGTCAGCTGGATGCACCAGTGCAGGAGTCCTGATATGCCCAAAACAACCCAATCAATGCTTTCTCGACCAGCGAACTGTCCGTCGTTAGTGATTTATTTCGATGAGCTAATTATCCGACAAACCTCGGTATGTATGTGTTTCAGGAGCAAGTCGCTCCATTCCTGAATAAACCTGTCGAGTTCTAGGTGTTCTCTATTGACATGGTCGATTGCTCGAAAAAGACATAGAGTAACGTCGAAGAATTGTTGCGACTTGTCCCCATGCTTGAGGCTCTCAGGGATGATGGCAGCACACTTCCCCCAAAAGTAGAACACGAAGTCTTGAGCTTGTATATTTGCAAGCCTACTTTATCAAGTTAGAACTCGCAAGAAAGTAAGGACTCACATTTAAACTTACGTTGGCAAACTACAACAAATTCCTCGGATAGAATCTGCTACACCTTGACGGATTTCTTGTCTTGTGTCTTCAATGAGTAGATGTTGTAACGGTATGGAACTTTGATCGGTGCGCTTGAAGTAGATCCAGACTTTGCTGCAGTGTAGAGACGCCTCAAGAATTACGGCAAAGCTCTTCCGCACCAACTCAATTCCCAGGTTGCTATTCGTACCCGACTGCGCGAAGGTGATGAACGATAGGAGACGTTCGACTAGTGCTGCTTCATCTGAGAAAAACGTACTGGAAACTTCCGGTGAAACGGCTTCTATAAAATGGAAGGTGTTAACATTTGACCTAGAGAAGACTTGGCATGGATACGAACCCTTCAAGAATGTCAGCAAACAATCTACCAAGCCTACTGCGGTCGAAACGTCAGTCCCAGCGTCGATCGATGTACTTGTTTTTCCGGCGCCTGTCAAAGTAAGAGCTAGAAGCTGCACACCGTGACATACGAAAGCTTCGTTTGTGGTGCCCTGTAACACGTTAGTGAGGGTCATTGCTCGTAGTTTTCTGGGGCATATGCTGACATTCCGTAGCTGGTGAACTAGACAAAGTTTGAGCGCGTATACAGAGTACAGTATCTTGAACTGCGAAGTTTGAGGAAATGCAGTTTCCGTCGAAACGTCCTTTGAGCAGACAATTTTCGTAATGTTTGCGTGCGGCGGAAAAGCAATCAAGAATTCAAATACCTAGAGACAATTAGACTTGGGCTGATCCTGTCGAATTGGTTGTACTGTACCTCTTTCGCGAGCATCTCCTCCATGTCAAGAAGTTCATATAGTTCTGAGAAATGTTCCATAACTTCAACTTCCAAAGGCCTAAGCTTAGGTGCAGGGCCTAAATCTGGTAATGACTCGGCGTCATGGGCTTTCTTAATGATAAGAAGCCCTTTTTGGTCGAATTTCATGTCTCGAAGCGTCAACTGCGAACTACTTGTAAGATCTATCCTTTGGCCTCCTGCAATGGCAATGAATCTTGAAAATCCTGTTAGCTTAACTAAACGGTGGGACAAATCGCCAATGGTCTCAAGTTCGCCAACATCAATGGAATGAATACCAGTGTTAGTACCACCGCTGAACGATTGGTAGCGAATACGGATGGTATCGCCCTTGATATGCTCAACACCTCGTGGGACTTGCAGCCTCGCGGGCGGGAACGGGCTGTGCAGAGGACGACACCGTACACCCTGGACGAATTCCCTTAAAATCAACAGGGAGCGAGTAAAATTAAGCCGCTGGACTTGAATTTCTCCTTCGGACGCCACGATCACCATCGGTTCGTCCTCCCCACTTGAAGTACCATCTGTAAATGCTCTTAATTTGGAGGCAGCTCCAATCAATTGGCGGATACAACGTTCCACTAGTTCAATATGCATTGCTTCAATATCCACTTGTGACGTAAACTGGATTCTTGGAGAGTCTAAGTACAGCGCGACAAGCATATAGATGGTCTTGTGCTCAATGGTATCCGGAGGAGCGACGAGAGATAAATGCCAGAGTAACTCAGCTCCTATGGTTCTGATCTGATGCTGCTCTTCGTTTGCCCGTGAGTGAGCCAGTCGTGACTCATACTGCGTAACTTGCTCCACAAATGACAAGATTCCCATCGTAATAAAGAGAGGATTCAGCTGCGGGAGGTACTCGCTTATGCAACGGTCGATGAAACAATTCTCTGTGACACATACACGAGAAGCTCTTCCAAGCATATGCCATGCAGAGTTTCGAGCTCGATCACTTAGTGCTCGGGGACCGAACATGACGTTCCAAAGCCGTTGCCCAGACTCAGGACTAATAGTGTCTGGAATATGGATAATGATAGATTGTAATAGTTCCAATCGTACCGTCAATCGTTCATCAAGTGTGTGAGAAGCAGACGTCGATCGTGGCTCGGTCTCGATGATGTGAGCGAATTCCTCAATTATGAGGTTCGTGAGATCTGAATGCCTGGACAACGAACGGATATCTTGCTCGGGATTATGTCTGAGAAGGGCATTCAGAGCTGAGATACTACCGGATGAGAAGCGAGTCCGGCAAGCAACGTCGTTGATACATTCCTCGTAAATATGTTTCCTATCGGCGTCACTAGGCCCAAGAGCTAGAAGATGCTGAAGCTGACCAAGAGCAAATTGGTTGATCTCTCTTTTCTTGTGATATGGAAGAGATTCTTCAGCCGCAGACTGACGTACTAGTCTTATACACAGGTTATACGGTGGCATATCCATCCTCATCTCAGACCGCTGGTCTCTCCAAGTGAGCTTGAGCCGGTCAAGAAGTCGGTCGCTATACATGATCATGCTGGGATCGAATGCATGGATGGGTAGTTCGTCTAGCTTTCTAGTTAGATAAAGCACCGTAGGATATTGCGAGAGGTGTAGAATCCCCTGTAGCATGGCGAGTATTGCATCGACGATTCGAGAATCCTGACTGGTAGCCACTGCTTTCCATATAGCATCTGAGGTTGCTTCAGTGTATCTGTTGGTGATAACCAGAAATCCAACAATGTTTGGGCAACGTCCAATCAATTGTGAATGGGACTCGACGCCCACGAAATACTCGACAAGTTTATTGGTGAGCAGAAAATCAGACAGAAATTGTGCTACTGGGTGAGCACCTCCGAGCCTAGAAGGCTGGACATATTTCCGGAAGGCGTCCACTAGCTCTAGTTGCATAGTTTCTACTCCTTGCACCCGTATCTCCATTCGACCTTCCATGATACACTTCTTAAGAAGCTGGAATTTCCAAGCAAATTCGACAATGATAGTGCGATCGGTCTTATTGAATTCTTGCATCACGTGAAGCTTTTCGCGAAGTATAAAGGCCGCCAATTGTTCGTCTGCGTGAGCTATACTCATCAAGAGTTGTGAGAGATGTAGCACAAAGAACTGGCTTGTCTCAAGTGATAAGGCTGGTACTTGTTTGCTGACAAAAGTCTGGAGCGTGGCATCGACGACCTGAAAGAGATCGAAAGCCTCAGATGGTAGTTGCTGGAAATTGAGTGCCGATCTGTTGGACCCTTCATCGTCGCTTTCCTGCAGCAAATTGTAATGTTGCATCAGGTTAATTACTAACTTGAGAGGTGGCCAAAGTTTTTGGGTCACACTTGATGTTGCCTGCGATCGATCGAGGAGACCCTTGATAATTTGTGGTACATAATGAAATCCGTCCGAGGGCTTTTGTACGAAGCGATACATGATTGTTGTGACCGTGGACATGAAGTCGTATCTGTACGTATCGTGCAGTGATTTCCAAAGAGCGGATCCCGTCGACGAAACAAGATAGCTTAAAGAATTGAGGTAACGCTGGGCTGTTAAATCCGGAACCGCTTTGAGATCATCGGCGTAGTCCTCCAACGTCTGGCAGTCTATCTGCGCCATTCTCGATGCCAGGCCTGCAAATGCAATAAGAAAGCTTTGGAAGTGTTGGAGGGTGTTTGGATTGTCATCGGGTCTCGGTGGCAGTACCATAGCTGTTCCATATCTTGAGCTGCTGATGCTGCTTAGCTCGCCGAAGACTCGAATAGGATTAAGGACATTCACCTTCGACGCACAAGACTTTCGATTATACTGGGGAGGTCTTCCCAGAATTCGCGCTCCTCGAGGTACATGCTCCACCATTGGGAAGTGTGTGGCTCCGTGGTTTGTAAGTACATTTCGATCCAATCAGCAAGTTCCTTGAACAGCCGGCCATCCTCAAGAGAATCTTGAAGGCCATCAGCAATTGGTATTATCAATGTGGGGAGTCTATGACTTACTCTTTTCGAACGCCTGGGCAATCAAAGCGACAGTCTGCCGTAGATCTCGGGTCCGGTCTAAAAATGGAAAGGCGTCCAGAAGAGCACCCTGTGTATCCTTGGCATCCACCAGGCTCACCAAAGGCCTCCATCTCGTTTCCCCGAATTCCTCATTCATGTCCTCAACTTCAGCAATCTCTATCTCCGGGCTCCGGGTGGGTGAGGACGATACTGAAATAACATTCGAGGAGGGAGAGTCATCCTTCCGAGGAGATCCTGCCCGCCGAGAAACCGATGAATCCCCTCTCCCTCGCGACGAGGCCACGCCAGCGCCATTGGTAACAGGCAAGGGCGGTGAGCTCCGTTGACCGCGATCTCGGACATTTATGGTGACTTTACTTGGCGTTCGATCAGCACCATGTAAAGAGTTCTCTTGCTCACCAGCCAAGGATGAGCTGTCATCATGTGCTGGTAACAGGACATCTTGACTGGTTTCAGTTCCAGATGGAGTAGCTGTTGACCTATCGGCGGACATGCTGGTGTGGGCCAGACTTCCGCTGTCCAGGCGTGGTCGTTTCCTTGTAACGGATGAATCGGCGTCTTCCATAGGATTTCGACGTGGTGGGCTAGGCCCGGCAGAAGTTGCACGGCTGGGCGTGCACGGTGAACCTACCGAAACTGATTCCATTACATTGTTCTTGCCAAGAACACAGAGTGTGAAGAAGGAGAACGAAACGGAAGCTGCGGACGAAGAGCGAATTCAAGCCGAGCAAAGCTGCCTCCTTGGGTAATATGGTGGTTGCCGTTAAATAAGTCTCAGTGCTGTAGAGAAGCTCGGGCGTTGAGGTGGGCGGATAAAGTGATAAGTGATGGATTGGTGTACGACAAGGATGAAGGTGTTAGTTCTAGGCAGAACACGCTACCGTATCAGGGCACACTAGCCACTAGCTTCGATACACCAACACCACGAGGCTGCAACAACAGTGTGCTCAGAGTGATTTGCAGAGTAGATCTTACTCTGATGTTCTTAATTGAAGGTGTATTGAGGTAGGCTGCTAAGGTGTATTAATCATCTCGACATAGAATACCTCAGGTGTCTCAGGAAGCAGAAGGCGCGAGGCAGGGGTTGTAGGGGTAATTTTTGGTATCGGTGTTTGATTGAATTTTGTGCGTCATACGCTAAGCTAAGATAAGATAGTGTCCGTGCAATCCTGGCAAGTTCCTTTCACAAGCCAGAGACGAAAGCATCACGTGGGTACCTTATGTCCACCTTAGCCTTGTTGCCTCACAAACAATATCCAATTCTTTCAGCCCACATTGCTCTACCTGTCGTAAGTTTGTCCAAAGACACACCTTGCCCTCAAAAAGATATACGCTGCTTCGCATATGCTACATCCCTTTGCTATGTACTCTGTGGTTCATTACGGGAGGACCTAGAGAACAATGGTCAAGAAGAACCAGTCAGAGGATCTCGCAAAGAAACCAAAGCTCGTTTTCGCGCTGGAGACACCTTATACGAGAGTGAAATGGTATACCTGGGAAACATCCTTCCTTTTGGTTGTCGACTAACTTGAGCGGTAAGGCCGATCTTATCTGAACATGATTCTACGGTTGCTTTAGAATTGCTCGCAAGGTCTGTACTTGTTGTGCGAGTCCCGCAAATGCTCTCTTCATGTGGTTGCTATGAAGTCCCATGGGTCCATCTGGTTCATGGTAATGAGACATCGAGAAACCGCTGCTTTGGTTCAAGATCTGTTGAAATTACCTCTCATGCAAATGCATAATTTCTTAATGCACTATCCTGTTTCTTACAGTCCCATTCCGGGTTCCAAGTGCCATGATCATTAACGGACTGGACATTCCGGAGCGGCAAGTGAAGAACCTTGCTGATCGAGACTTTCCACTGTAGCTTGCTCAGCCCAGTCGGCGATCAGCGGTTGAGATACACGAATCGCTCACAAGGCAAACGAGCGAAAAAGCGAAAGAGAGACGGAGTACATGAAGAATCAAACACAGAACAAGAGGTGGACCTTGTCTATCACCAGCCATACGCCGTAGACACATCACCAGATCTTGAACTCCTAGATTATTTGACTGTTGGCTTCAACTCGACAAACCGCCATCTGGAAGCTCTTGCGACCCCAAGACATTTCATGGCCACTCCAGGCATAACCTGCGCAGTAAATGAGGCACGCACAGCCCACAGCAATGGTCTTCAGACTTCTCCCACGACCAAGTCGCTTGTGGCTGTCTTCGTCTCTCGCTCGGATCAACCATCTATCATGCATTCCCATCTTCCCATGCTTATTCAAGCTGCGTCACTAGCACCAACATCATCTCAAGATATCAAATTAGTGATTTTACCAAAAGGAGCCGAAAAAAGATTGAGCGCTGCCTTGGGAATTCCACGTGTTGGCATTGTCGGCTTGATGGACGGAGCACCGGCCGCTTCTCCATTGATGGATTTTGTCAGGAAGCACGTCCCTAAGGTAGAGATACCGTGGCTTGCAGAAGCCGAAGCTGGCGGATATCTTCCTGTGAAAATCAACATCATTCATACCACCGCACCAATCGTATCGAAACAGGCCAATAAGACGCGAGCGCTCACAACAAAGCAATAGCGCTGAAGCTCGCCAGCTCAAACGAGATTACAAAATAGATCTTCAAATTTTCCATCGACTGGACGACATTCCTGCTGCCGCAAAAGCATTGCGTGGACCTCGGAAAAATCCAAGGTATTCATCATAACTTTCCGTACCCCAGACGCATAAGGCTTCGCATTCAAGGTCCTTAGATAAAACACTGATCAGTGTTCGGATCACTAGCTTCCGGCTTTCAGGTCGGCATCCGAGTGGTTGCGTGAAGCCGTATTCCTGTAACGCTACGTTGCTTCTCTGGGAGAATTATGTTGTCTTTTGATGTGGAAATCTATGGGTTGAGCATGGTAGTCTCCCCCAGCTCTCCAGAACGTTCTTCAGAACTTCGAGGAAAAATAACTTCTAAGAAAGCATTCGCAAGGTCTTCGAGAATATTAGAACTTATGATATCAAGCTTGTTTCGGTCAGCATACTCACGTAAGAGGCAGTACAGTCTAGTATGAAACTTCTACGGAATGTTGTGAAAATCCTTCCGGCGTGCATGAAGACCTCTTTCAAGGCACTCGAAGACCTCAAACTTCTCGCCAACCGTAATGTAACTCTATGGCCCGTAGCATAATACTTCAGAGACCGTTGAGCTGCCCATACCTTTTCTTCCTTTCGACCAGAGTTTTCTTATCTCGGATGCTTTACATTCTGAGAAGCGTAATTCTATGTGATCGAAATGATTTCGAAGTCAGTGACTATATTGACTTGCATAATGTTATGTCGAAAGTCATAGTCTCAATTGACAGATCTGCTTAGCAACAAGCACCTGTGGTAGACGTGCCATACGAAGAACCAAGGCTTATAGCCCTCCCTGAATTGCAAATGATGAGATGATAAGCACAAGGACGTTGATTAGAGCCCAAAGAAATGGGATAATAGTAGACATTTTGAATGACCCTGCATCATAAACAGCACCAAGTCTGCAAACCATATTAGTGTTCCATATTCTCAGCTACTACATATCGAGCTTTGGACACACATTAGACCTACGACACTACCAGCGAGCACCGCTTCCACGCCGGCCACCAACATATATACTAATGGCACTATCCACATAAGCTTCCAATTTCGCCATTGCACAGCAACGGCATAAAGGCTAGCAACGATGTGGGAGGCTTCGAAGATGATGATTGTCCAGAAGAGCGTGAAACGCCAGACGTCTTGGCTGTAGTAAAGGTACTTTGGGCGATCAAATCCTGCGTTGGACTTGATAGGCCAGTACAACGATGGGAAGGGCGGTGTTTGGTATCCAGGCGGCACTGCTCCTGTAGTCCTGTTGCTCATTTTTGACTTCGCCAACTGATGAACTTTAATGCATAGCACTTGAAAATGGCACGCTTCGTGGGAAAGCTTCGCGCTGCAGTTTGGAAAGCGCGGTTCATAGCTGTAGGCGGGATTGATTCCCCTACGGTGGACCTCGGCTTCCGTTCGGTAGCAATGGGTGATGCCTCTCATAGCAATACACCTAACACAAGGGACTCGTTCGGATAGCAGGGCTTTGCTGGACTCTTAGTTGTAATGGCCACGGACAGATCATTGGCGACCCTACTACGCGCTTTGCAGGGCGGGTCAGATGGTCAAGATGTTTCAAGGTGTGATCGTACAGCCCATTGATTACTTATATTCAATCGCTGACTTTGAACAGGTTGCTAGGATCCGCAACGACTTTACTCACGTTACTGTCTAACCCATTGAACGTCACACTTCTTACCTCCCAGTTACTATCCGCTCCTGCTATTTGGCATCGCCCAGATGGGCTCCGCGCTACCATCCGTATCCTAAGCATTTTCAACTCGGCCAGTTTGCATGTACTTCAGCAAGAAGAATCTCCATCTTTCCAAGAGTCGCTTCCAAGCAGTACAAGGCTCGCTAAGGAGGAATGGGTAATTGCAGTAATCAAGGGTGCCGATGACCGATCCCCAAGGTGGAGACATCTCCTCGTTCTTGGTGGGCTACTCCTAGGCTTGGAAGGACAATACCGGCAAGGATTATCGGCATCTCTGCGAAGGATTTTGGAGAATGCTACAGTCACGGCTCTAAATCTAGCACTGCAAGAGGTTGAACTTAGCGATGAGCTAGCTGCAAGCAGTATTGCGGTAGTCCTGGGCCATATCTACGATATTCTAAGTCCTGGCCATAGAGCCGAAATCGACTATGATTTGCTTCTTCCAAAATTGGTGCAAGGTCCCTACTTTTCAAAGGAGGGACTTCACTCAGGTTATCTCTTCAGTACCATGGACGCTGATGTTGCGCAAGCTAATGGCTCAAAGTTTGACTGGTCAACTAAGTCGTCGACCTTTGTGCAACTACAGCGAGTGGCATCTGGGCCATTAATAGCTTCTCTGGGATCTCTATCACGCCTGACTGCTGTTTCCGTAGAGAAAGTGCAGAACGTGGGTTTGTTGGCGGTCATGGCCGATGATCTATCAGCTTTCACTCGGTCACTTTGTATTCAATGGCGGCAAAACAAGCTTTCGGAGATAGATGTCACTGAAGAGGCAACCTTTTTGAGCGATGAAACTTTGAAAAACTCCGTGCCATTGTTATGGCGAGTACTAAAGTCAAGTATGTTTGGCATTGTTGTTATCTTACGATCGCTCCTTGGCCGAGTGATAGGGGATGTTAGGATGCCGCTGGAGAGAGGTAAATAATCCAGGCCATATCTGTCTACAGTGGAATGACAATTGACAACTTTTAGCTCCCTGCGTTGCGGTGCAATCACTTCAAATTCTTCGGGATCTATACTTTATCTCATCCCGCCTGGGGGCTAATGCCTTCGCCCAATATACATTTGTTTATCTAGCAGCTCTCGATATCCTTGCCCAGTACCCGGTCCAGGCAGAGGCATTCCTTCGGGATGTACGGCCAGCAGAAGCTGGACGAATTCCACTGCACCCATTAGATCGATGCCTTGACCTCTATTTTTTAAACACTGCCGAGCATTTCACGCTTGTTCTGACTACCCAGGTGAACGAAGAGCTTTTGATTGCGGCGGCTACCCCTTACTTGGGTGTAGGCGGGGATCAGAGGCTTCTGGAGATCTTTGAAGCAGCACATAGCACAATGCTTGCTGTGCTTGCTGCTCCTCAAAACTCGGATCTTGTTGCAAAGTATATCTACGCCTATGTAGATGTTCTTTTCAAGGTCGGTTCACAGATTTGTTTGTGGTATTATCAGTACCTGTACTAATGATGCCCGGCACAGGTCTTCCCACAGAATCTTTCCTCCCGGCAGTATCGGATGGCTATCAAGACCCTGATTCGCATCACATCGCCGCCCTCTCTTATATCTCAAAGCCAGCCACTTTTGCCATCTATTGTTCTCGAACTTGTTCTTCAACGCGTAGGATCTGCGTCGCCGGAACCCTTACGTCAGATTTCCCAAACGCTCGGACTTCCCGGCAATGCAAGTGAGGAACCTACGTTGTCCGAACAGTCTGTCTTCATCATGACCATGATTGATGCACTGCCATATATACCGACCGATACTTTAGATGAATGGCTGCCAATAGTGGCTAATACCCTTAGAGTTATTCAAGACCTGAACATGCTTCACATTTGCAAGACAAGATTTTGGGAGGTCTTGAGTAGCGGAGAGATGGACGTGACCCGAGCTGCACAAGCTGTGGCCTGGTGGACTACAAAAGGCGGGAAAGAAATGGTCTTGTATGGAGCCGGGGAGAGGGACAGAGGACCTTTCATGAGCGGAGCCTTAGGGGAAATGAGGAAGCTTTGAGCATAAAACTCGGTTGTTGCCGAAAGGTGGCAATGTGGCGCAGGGCCTAGGAAACCGTACGCAGTACCTATACTGTACGATGGTCAGTTGCAATTCTCAACCTCCCGGAAAGGTTCTTCACATTAATTGCACCAACCATCTCGGTACTGGTCCTACCGCAAATAGTTGAGGTCTCAGCGACTTTACACTCTGAAATAGCTGCAATAGCGACGGTGACAGCTTTGCAAGACGGCTACATGGATGACAACACAATGCCACTTCAAGACAATCGCGATGGTGGTTGCTGTGGATCCACTGAATGCGCTTTTCAAACTGTGAATGATGGGCAGTGCCCATGAGTCACGACTCAGCCAAGGAAGGTGCAAACAATTTTATATAAAGTTGAAGGGACTCTAGCCTTATCAACAGTAGGTTTCAAGGCACACCCGACCTGTTGGCAGTTCAAATGATCAACATCGCAACAAACTGAGCTTTAGCGAGTGTTCTCAAACAGTTCGCCTTTATCAAGTGTTGTTGAATCGGATATACGCCTTCTCTGCGAATAAGCCTATAGCCGGGGGCTGTTCTAGGCAGCAGCGATGTGCGTTGACATAATCTACACATACGACTGTGGCGATCATGAAATCGACCAATACATATGCCTTCAAAATCTTGATGGTCCTCGGTATTCGGAACAATGTCCGAATTGGGGTGGTATCGAGTACGAAAAGAAAGACGGCCAGTGCAACAAATGTCTGATGTATCCGATACCAGATCATCAACCAGAAACAGGGGATGATGAGATATTTCCAAGGTCACCACAGCACGGGGCCCACCGGCCGGCGGGACATGAGTTTGGAGCAGGAGAGCAGTGGACACCACAGCTTGGGGTGCTCGAGCACGGAACCCAACAGCAGACGTCACCACAAAAGCCAGCTGAACAGCAAGGAATAGAGCAGCGGCCAAGATCGCAGCACGGGTCACGTTCACCGGTACAGCGTGGCACTCCAGCGCGTACATCAGGTCACTCAGCAAAGAAATTCTCAAGAAAGCCACGTCGTTCAAGAGATGAACAAGTGCAAACACACACCCATTGGACGACCGAGGAACAAGCACAGGACGGAAGACGAAGCTGGCTGTGTAATATATTGTGATGGTACTGACCGGCCAGCGAAGAAGTTTTTAGAATGTTTTTTGTAGAATTGTTGTATTAGACTGCTTTTAAATTTCCAGCATTGCTTGCGCAGTTTAGCGTCTTTCTTCTGGGGTATATCCATATAAATCCACACAAGGGTACTCCTTCTAATATGCCAAAGATCCAACGCTATGCTATCAGATGATACGCTATTTAATGTATGAATGGTATCCCAACTCTTGTCCTCGCCCGGTACCGCACATATTCCTCCCCGAAGAAACTGATCAGTAACTCCTCTTCCCCTGCACCAGAGTCAGCATTTGCCCAACGCAACTTCAATCTCTAGAGAACAACTCACTCACGATCCGCCCACTAAAGAACCTCCACAGCACAACCGCATACCCAACCAAACACACCCAATTCCCCAGCACAACCTGCGTCCCTAATCCCCACCACCAAAACCCAAAGTAGCTCGGATGCCTCAGCCACGCATATATCCCATCCGTCACCAATTCATGGCCCTGCTTCTTCGTCGACTGCACCAGGTGATTAAAGTTACTCCCCGCGTGCGCCATGGCCATCGTTCGTGTCGCCTGCCCTACAGCTAGCATCACGAACCCCACCGCTAGCATCGGCATATCCATCCACTCGGGTGATAATACCCTCCACCCCGTAAAGAAATAGTGCCGAAGGAAGAACTCCGCAAACGCCATCGTGTGCGCGATATTATACGCGCTCCCGTTCTGGCTCAGCAGGAACGCGCTCGTGGTTGCAGCGGAGGGGTTGTACCGCGCCGTGGTCCAGTATTCTAGGAAGTGGAAGAGGGTGAGAGCGGAGAGGAAGAAGAGGGGCCGCCATAGGGAGGAAGAGAAGTAAGTTGCGAGCGCGATGAGAGGGATGGAGCAGCCGAGGAGGAGACCGAGTGTGAAGGCCCGGAGGGAGATGCCGGAGAGGGATTTGGGGCCTCTGAGGCCGTAGGTCGGATCGTGGGACTGGGGGGGTGATGGTCGGGAGCTGAGTTCCGAGGTGGAGCTGGGGGCGTGGCCGTTTGCGTCGGAGGAATGCGAACTGGGGGCGTCGTCGTTGGCTGCGTGGGCTGTATGAATTTCGAAAGGGTCGCGGCGCGTAGGGTTAGTGGTAGAGGTGCCAAGGCCAGAAGAACTTGAGGTGGCCATTTTCGAAGCTGGGAGAGGTAGGTCTGCGGCGGTGGTGAGTACGAAGGCCGCGGTGTGGTTTGCACTCATAAGTCGCAGATCTGACAGACGGGACGGGCCGAGGATGTTGCCGTATTGTACAGTACAGTACTAGGTACGGTACGGAATACATTGTACAATACGTACCTTAGTTAGGGCAAGAAAAGACGCTAGGGATGGAGGCTCGTCGTGCGTTAATGAAACAGAAAAGTGCAGACGACGTTTTCTAGGAAAACAAAAGGCACCGAAATCTTTCTTGTTGGACCTCTTTTGCTGGCTAGATGGAAGTCGCGGGAATTTGACCATTCATCGAAAGATGTTAATACCATTGTTGCAATAGGTCCCATTTTCCGTTTCCAATGTCGCGCGCATGTTTTGAAGCTTGGGTTTGGAAAAGTGGCTATACACTGCGAGAAGTCCGACCAATAGCTTTCTAATGTTGGCACGTCGATTTTGAGATACGCACCTGTTGTTACTGAAGGGTAAGAACTGCTACTGGGCTCGATTGAGAGCCAGGTGGTTATTTTGGCACAAAACAGAGGTCTTCTTTCTTTCGATAACAACCGGCAACCATCGATACAAGCCAGGCTAGTACTCACCCGAAGACGGAGCATAGCATCGGCTCATATACTTCTCTTAAATGTGCTATCATACTCTGTTTCGCTCAGTCACTCAAAGAAAACAGTGTTGTTGCCGCCTGCTCTGCGGCGAAATCATCATGGCTTTCAGAGTTTATGTATGAGAAAGCACCAAGGACTGGCTTCCTTTCTTATGCTATCTCTGCTAGGTAGCCTATCTTGGTCTACTAACTTGGTGTAGATTGGAAGCTATTCTAACTTCGCTTCGCAGGTGGAGTTACAAGAACCGCTGTGAATGCTAGAAATAATGATTTACCAGAGATTCGTTGGGGAAGCAAAACCATGACCCATAGGTGGTGTGGTATCAAAAGTTATCTGCGTGACATATTTCCTGACTCTATGATCCCTATAAATCTTCTACAAATTCAAGCTTTCTCTCTTTCTCCTAGATACTCTGGTTCATTTCTTCAAACTGCAACAGACAAATAGGAGTATTCATTTCTCGAATAGGGCCCCGAAATCAGGTTCAACATGTCTTTCTACGAACAGCCCACTCGTGCTAATCAGGAGCTCTTTGATGTTACCAGAGATCTTTGCTCAGGTGGGCTTCAGGTAGATCGGGGGACACCGTACCCTTGTACCCAAGAGGACCTAGACAGCTACCGACGTTTTCCGCGTGGGAAATATCATTGGGGTCCTATGAGGGCCAATGATGCGGTTTGCCGACTCATAGAATTTCTACTGCCTACCACGAAACCTTCCAGAAAGGTTCTCAGCGCTTTCGAACGTCTCCGAGCAGGTGCCAACATGAGGCATAAGGCGCCCGACATCGTGATAAAAGCTTTCAGAGACCTGGACACTGCGTTCTTCGGTGGCAATCTAAGTGGCAATTGTCTTGTTTTCGTAAGCATGAGTTTCAATTCAGAACAACCGACCATGAACGGCATATGAGCTATGACAAGTCATTCAGACATGTTCGTTCCTCAAACGTGTCTCATAGCCCTAGATGTATCCTACCAAAGTAATGCTGACTGTGAAAATATTCATAGTGGAAAGGTGAACGTGGTGTAAGCGTTGATCAACCTGGGGATTGTACCTCTGGGTATACAATGGAAGAATCGCCTGGAAGGGCCTCCATCTCCCTAAATTCCGAGCTTATCCTGAAACATCGGCGGCCAGTGCCGGTCGATCCCTTTGAGACGATCTGGATGGTGATGTTACATGAGATGTGTGTAAGTGTCCAGTCTTTGAACGGCATCAGCAATCTTAACTCTTTTCCTGTCAATGTACTGAAATGTGACCTAGCACGCCTACGGGATCATTTGCTGTGGGGATTTTCCTGGTGATCATGCGTTGCATTTCCGCATGTGCGTAAATGCTGTTCATCGCCGAGCTCGGACTTATGTGGGCATACGTGCAATCTCTGCCATCGATGTGGCACGAGGTCGCTATCGCTTAGAGTGATGCATCATCCCATCCTCTTCTATTGATTATTACTAGCATGCCGCTCTTGATGTCTAGCCAATTGCAGTGAGGCTAAAGACGAAGCGAATGGGAATTCAATGAATTTATGGAAGCCGCTTCAGTGATATATGTTTTCTCCTTTCATTAGTCTCACAACACTTAGATCTACTCACGATATGGAAACATGAATTGCAGAGACAAGGTGTAGCAGCCAAATCTGCCAATTAGGATTTGCAAAGCAAGCGCCTGTTGTTGATAAGGTACCCCAGGCATGCAGGGCTGATCAGGTGACCCAAATATACAAACCTGGGCTGCAACAAATCCAGCTTGATGCTTCTCTCGTAGATGTTCTAGGGTGTTTTTCAAGCACCTATGTCGATGCCGAAATCTCTGACAATTTGGGATAGTTAAGAGTCCACAAGTTCTGGGCTTCAGGAGCCTAGATCCAGTATACAGCTCACAAAGTGTAGTGGGAGCTAGGGAACGTGCAAGAACTAGGTAGGTTCATTGAAGCTTGATTCGCATTCGCAAATTCCGGTTGAGGGAGACTCAGAGAGAATCGGGACCTCGAACAGTTGAGCATGACTCTTTGATCGATTAATCCGAATATCCACATGCACGACAAGTCGTTTTTGATTATGAAAGACCACTCGGGTACCTGAACAGGGATTAGAATGGAACCTGCATATGTATTTCCAATGTGCAGTTGTGGCACTACTCATCGGGAAGTATCGCAGGAGCTAAAGATTTACTGCATCTCTTTCGAGTCTTTGAGATGTCAATCTCAATAGCAGATCGGGATGACAGGCATCGAGAGCAAGAGCGACATTGTTTCTTCTATACCAAGAAGAAGAAGAAGAAGACCGGTAGCGAATCGAAGAATCCGGCGAGTTGGAGTGGGAATACATAACTGGGTAAGGTACATAGGTAGGTACCTTAGGTACCTTTGGTTGAAGTAGGTCTAACATTGACATAACCCTAAAGTGGGACAGTTTCCGCCCCCGCCAATCCCTGTTCCGAGAGACGCCCCGTGCACCCATGGCGGGGTAGAATGCCCGATAACGAAAAGAAAAGATTGCTCGGTGAAACGAAGCCCTTAACAAATAACCCTAATTCATTCGAGCTTCGACTTCACCGCTCATTCCCTTTTCGTCCATATTAAAGCTCTGCGTAAAGTCAGTATTACGCCTGATCATTGTTAAGCAACTGCCTTCCTTTTGCTCCCCGAAACCAGAGGCAACTTGCTTGAATCTCAATCATCAGTAAGTCCCAATCAAATCCTACGCTCCTGTTCTGGCAGCCCCCAGATCCAAGCAACATCTGACGATACGAAAGAGAGAATTGACAACTGTAACTCATCCAAGTAGTCAGCAGAGTAGTCGCCGTCATCATGACCAAAGTACGTCCAATCCCAAATCTACCCCACTTCCCCCAACTGACGAGCCCTACTAACATTATCTTCAGATTACCGAACTCCTATTCGACTGCGACAACACGCTTGTCCTTTCCGAGGAGCTTGCCTTTGAGGCTTGTGCCGAGCTAGCCAACCAACTGCTTGAGACAAAGGGCGTAAAGGATCGCTACACCGGCCCTGAGCTCATGTCTGAGTTTGTCGGCCAGAACTTCCGCGGTGTCGTTGTCTCCCTCCAAAAGAAGTACGGTTTCGACCTCCCAGCCGAAGAACTCGACAGCTATGTCGGACGAGAGTTGGATGCTGTGACCAAGACGCTAGAGGCGAAAGCCGAGCCTTGCGTGGGCGTCATGGAGCAGCTGGAGCGCCTTCACAAGGAGGGAAAATATGGCATGGCTGTCGTCTCCTCGAGCGCGCTTAGGCGTGTGAAAGCTTCAGTCGTCAAAGTTGCGCAGGACAAATACTTCCCCAAGGACCACATCTTCAGCGCAGCGAGCAGCTTGCCCGTTCCCACCACTAAGCCCGATCCGGCAATCTACCTACATGCATGCAAGGTCATTGGCAAGAAACCAGAAGAGTGTGTTGCTGTAGAGGACAGCAAGAGCGGAACCTTGAGCGCGGTGAGGGCTGGAATTCCCACAATTGGCTATGTCGGAAGTTACGGTGGGGCCATTAAGCAGAAGGAGATGGCTGCGGTGTTGAAGGAGGCTGGTGTCAAGGTTATGATGGAGCACTGGAAAGATTTCCCGAAGTGCCTAGCTGAAATCGAGAAGATGGTGCAGTAAATGGTACGTGAAGAACGACGCGAAGGAAATTCCTTGCCGAGAAGAATTCCTAGAAAGAACCGTGCTGCCAAAATAGAGCTGTTTTCATTCCAGATAGAAGGGGCCTTGATATAGATGGACGTTAGATCTCAATACACAAGAGTTGCTCACCACAGGCGCATGTTTAGGCCTTTACTCCGTACTTACTTGAACTACTCGTACGTAAGGTAGGTAGTCTTCAGATTGCCCAGGATTGACAGGGCTGCGCTAGTGTAATAAAAAGCTCTAGCGTCGATACAGTTAGCTTGGTAAGGCTGACCCTTGCGTTGCATCAAACGCGCTAACACGCATCTTTCATGTCTGATGTGAATGCTGCAGGTAAGTGCGCTTCAATGTGAATGTACACAATGTCGGACGCCTTGAAGAATCAGGAAGAAGCGTTTGCTTCTTCCATCTTCTTCTTGCAAAGCATGAAATCCAGACAACTCGTGCCAGCACGATTCGACTCAGAAATATCCCATGAAGCTCAAGAATGTCTTGCAAGGGCTCTTCAAGCACATAACGACATCGCCCTCAACCAAGCCCCAACGGCTATGGAACAATACGCCCACCTTTGCCTACAAAGTGTTCAACACACCAGGTGGTTGGGCCTCCGTAAGCTTTCTCTTTCTTTATCTAGTCCTGGTCCGGTACTGTAACCATGCCTACTACCGCGATCCAACATCAGTCTTCTTTGACCCTGAGCGAGGTTACGAGCGAGGTTACTCCGTCATAAGACAGCAGCAGGGTGACAGATTCATCCAAACTGCTAACACTTCGCGAAACATCTCTCGGTTTGACCCACCAAAGCTTTGCATCGGTATAGCTTCAGTTGGGCGGCCTGGCAATCAATACGTTGGGAGCACTGTGGGCTCGCTTCTAGCGGGTCTTACAGAGCAGCAAAGGGGAGAGATAAATCTCGTCATGTTGATTGCGCATACCAATCCTTGGGACCATCCTATCTATGGTCAAGCGTGGCTTGAGGTAGTTGCAAACAAAGTGTTATTGTATCATGTCAGTGAAGAGCAGACTAAACAATTGCAAACATGGGAAGAGGAGAAGGACTATCGAAAGAAGGCAGTTTTCGACTATACCTACCTTCTTGATTATTGTCATGCTACCGGTGCGTCTTGGATTGCTATGGTAGAGGACGACACACTTGCAATGGCCGGGTGGTATCCGAAGGCTATGGACGCTGTTGAGACGGCGGATGCACAACATCGTTGGAGCAAGACCTCAGACTGGCTATACTTGCGTCTATTCTATACTGAAGAATTCTTTGGATGGAACGTTGAAGGATGGCCGCGCTACCTGCTTGCGTCCGTAGCCATTGTCTCAGCTACTGCAGCCTCATTACTAGGTATCAGGACTCTCGGGCTCCAAAAGCTAATATCTAATCACGTAATCATCGTTGTGTGCTTGTTCTACACTCCCGCCTGTATCATCTTATATTTTCTAGCAGGACGAGTTTCCATGGTGCCTCTCTCCCCCGGTGTGCAGCAGATGCCTAAATTCGGATGCTGTGCACAAGGACTCGTGTTCTCACGAGAAATGGCTCCAAAAGTAGTGGCGAGACTAACAATAAAGAAAGCTGGGTACGTGGATATGCTGGTCGAAGAATGGGCGGATGAAGAGGATCTTGTTCGATGGGCGGTGGTTCCTAGTCTACTTCAGCACATCGGCGGTCGCAGTTCCAAGGGAGACGACATGGGGTTTAAGTCGAAACACAACAGAGCTGTGGCAGAGAAGATATGGAATTTCGGGTTCGAATTGCACAAAGCAGATGATACCTGAAAACTTGCAAAGGGAAATGTATGGTCTACCTTCGGCTTCTTGAATCTTCAGTAGACTGATAATGTTAGCAGCAGTCCAATTTGGGGTTGCGTGTATCACGATCACTGAACCCTACTAAAAGACCAGGCGATGGAAGCGGAATGGTACTTTAAATAAATGATACCATCAAAGGGCATCATTGCTGCATCATGACTAGAACTGCCTGAGTTTCCTCAATACTCCAATACTGACGCATCATTGGAACAACTACATCCTGAAATACAGCACAGCTTTGCTCCACAAAGCAGGCTAGCAAGTCGCAAGTCAACCCAAGTAGCAGTCTTCCCAGCTCCGCAAACCAATTTCATTGATCGATACCCAATTCGGGCTTTCCAAAGCGAATGAACAGCTCCTCCAGTCTTGTACATGTCTTATCTGCAGTCTTCACTCCCTTGTTTCGAGCCTGTCCAATTCAAAATAACAACAAAAGTCCGACAAAAACCGCGATATATTCCAAGGGGTTTGCCCCCCCCCCTCTGAGACAAGATTGTATGGTATCAAAAGGAGGAATGTAACATCGAAGGTCACACGAGAGGGCATTGACGGGGGGTTTTGGTTCTTTTGATATGTAGAGGCACCCTTTGTGCTACATATGTAGCGGTGTCAAGAGGATAATGATAGGGTCTTGTTACAAACCACTGTACTCTACTTTTACGTCGTAAAAAATCCAAATAGTCTTCTTCTTCTTCTTGTCGTCTTCAACACTCTGTCCCTTTACAAAAACCCCTGGATCCTTTCGATTTGTCCGGAGTCTGCCAATGCACGTTTCACGGTCCACCGAACGCTTTCTGTGACGGAATTTTCCAGGGAGCTAGCTACTGTAGAACCCTAAGAAGTAGGAGAACGGCGGGTGGGGAGTGTATACGCTTGAGCCTGGCCTTGGGGGGAAAAGTCAATCACAAAGGCAACGTTGCTTGCTTCCTTGATAAGTCTTTAGCCGGATATCTAAAGATCCTATTGCGGAGATGTAAATATCTCTTCTGGGACTTGCTCCATCGATCAATCAATCCACCCTTAGACCCAGCACCCCGAACTCGTAAGATCGCTTGCTGGACCAAAACTCCCGAACCCATGCTTCGCTACAACCGCAGCAGCGGCCCCCAAATAATCTAAGAGCTCCCACTCTCAGCAAACCCATGCCCACCACCCCCCCAGGGAAAAAACCCCCCAAAAACCGCCACCCTGTCCAACGTTCTTGGAAAAAAGGCCATCAGCCGAATTTCCCCAAAATCTCATCCTCCAGCTTCCGACTCTTCGCCGCTCTCTCGTCGTCGCTGTCGTCGTCCATGGCTCTCTTGCCCAGGAGCTGTTCCTCAAAGAGGCGCGTTTCTCGGTCCCGTGAGGTTTCTTTACCAGCGCTGCCAGAACCTGATTTGCCGAGCAATTGCTCTTCGAAGAGTCTTGTTTCTCGTTCGCGTGAGGTTTCTCTGCCGCCGCCGCCGCCACCTCTCCCGCCGGATCTCTTAGCTCTCTCAGGGCCCAGAAGCTTCCTTGGATCCGACGGCCTCTTAGCCGTGGTCCCGCTCTTTGATGCATTAAGACCCGCACTGAGCAACTGCCTCTTATCCACCACAACCCCTTCCTCGTTGACCACCGCCCCCGTCTCCTTCGCTAACTCCGCCTCGCTCTTCTCCTTCTTCACCTCCTCAGTCCCTGCCCCCTCAACAACCTTCCACTTATTCTCCTCCACCGCCTTTACAACATCCCGATGCTTCTCCTCATTCCGCTCCAAAATACTTTTATACAACCCCTTCATTCCTCCCCCCTCCCTCCGCCGCCTCTCCTCGGCCTCCCTCTCCTTGTCCACCTCCTCGGCCTCCAACCGCGCCATCTCCGTCTGCTGCCGTTTATACGCCGCCGTGACGAATTTCTCCTTATCAGCGAACTCATCGCCTTCCGCTTCGCGCTCGCGCGCAAGCATCTTTTCTTTCGCGCGCAGAGCGTCGCGTTTGCGGACTTCGGCGGCTGCGAGCAGGGAGGTCATGTATTTTGGCTTTGACTTTGCTTCGGCGTAGGTGGTGGAGGGGTCGGTGGGTTTCGGGGCGGAGTGCAGGGAGTCGTAGACGGCGTCGTAGTCATAGATGCTGGGGTCGATGGTTTGGGCGGAGCGGGCGTGTTTGGAGGTTGTGTGGTTTGTGGAGAGGTCGCCGAATTGGGATATCTTTGACGATTTTGAGAGCGGTTTGCTGGGGGATTTGCCATTGCTGGGTTTGGTTGTGGGGTTGGAGTGAGCTGTCGTTGCTTGGAGACCGCCTATAGTTGTGACTGCTTCGGCGTTGTCTTGGTCGTCTGGGCCATCTTCGGGGCCGGAGTCGTCGTCGAAGATGGTCTTTCGCTTGGCTGGTGGGGGGCGAGCGGGTATTGAGGGTGCCTTCTTTGTGAGATTGAGACCGTAGGATAATTTGGACATTTTATCTGCTGTTGGATATTGATGAAGATCTGTACAAGGAGAGAAAGTGACGCTATAGCTTTGTTCCGCAAGCGAGCGGGAAAAACCAACCCCTCTACTATATCCAAACCATCCTCTACTCGATAGTGGTATCTACAACTACTACAGCATACTTGTCATTGCTAGTAGTATCACCATTTATTCTCTGCATATTTAACCCTTCATCATGGCCTCACCCACCACCTCCCCACCTCCTACAGACCCACCCCCCAAACCCTTCCGCTTCAAACGCAAACGCCCCATATCCCCTTCCCACCCTGACACCGCCCCCAACAAGCGCCACCGCACTCACTCCTCCTCCGATTCCCCCCACCACCGTCATCATCACCGCCACCACCACCACCGCTCCCGCCGCCACCTATCCTCCCCTCCCCCCTCCCCGCACCTCGACCCCGACACCGCCTTCCGCGAATCCCTCTTCGACGCCCTCGCCGACGACGAAGGCGCCGCCTTCTGGGAATCCGTCTACGGCCAGCCCATCCACACCTACAGCCCCTACAAGCCCACTCCCACGTCCTCCACTCCCAATCCGGAGCAGGACAGCCTGCAGCGCATGACCGACGAGGAGTATACGGCATATGTGCGCGCGAAGATGTGGGAGAAGAGCCATGGGTATGTGGTTGAGGAGAGGCGACGGAGGGAGGAGGAGAGGGTGGGGAGGAGGAAGCGGGAGGGGGAGGCGAGGGAGTGGGAGAGGGGGGTGGAGGAGGCGTTGAGGAGGGGGGAGGAGAGGAGGAGGAAGGGGAGGTGGAAGGGGCTGTGGGAGGGGTATTTGCGGGGGTGGGAGAGATTTGTTGGTGGTGGTGGTGAGGAGGAGGAGAGTGGGAAGGCGATGAAGGATAGGATTCCGTGGCCGGTGGAGGGAGGAAGGTTGGAGGATATAGGTAAGGAGGATGTGGAGACGTTTTTCAAACATGCACCTGGGCGATTGGGGGATGTGCTAAGACGGGAGAGAGTGAGGTGGCATCCAGATAAGATGTTGCAGAGGGCCGGGGGGTTAGGGATTGATGAAGGGGCTATGAGGGGTGTTACGGCGGTTTTTCAGGTTGTGGATGGGTTGTGGTCAGAAAGCAAGACAGATGGGTTAAGAAAGCCATGATGGAGAGCATACATAGACTGGTACTCTCGGCATTAATGGAACTATGACAGTGTCCCACCACCCTCAGAACACTGGATTATCATGTAACATCGGACTCTCACAGCCAACCCCTTGGCGTGGGAACATGGAAAATGGAAACATAACGGCCTAGCTAAATGCAAGCCTCCTATCCTTCATGATCTGGAACATGATCTGGAGGCATGCTGATACACGCCTCATGCGCCGACTTAAAACTCCAATTGCTGTGCCGTTCCACGTCTGGTTCGTGTACATGAAGCTGTTGGACTTTGCTGGAATGTGACGAGTAGCTCGGATAAAACAGGCAGATCCGAGAAGAACGATTCGAACGGTGAGATGATTAGTAGCACCCAGCGTATTGCCGGCGTGAAAAGTGGAAAGTAATAACGACATGCGTTGTGAAATTAGTTCTGAATTGGACAATCGTGTCGGGCGGATTGCAGGGATATCGTTGTCATCTGAATGCCGTTGCTCAACAGATGGCTTCCTAGTGCCTTCCTTTCGTCTCGTAATCATCCGTCATCATTTGGCGTTAGAGATTCAGGGTGAAAGAGCTTTGGGATAGGTGCTCAAAAGTCTTTGAATAGATGCCCATGCCTGTGCCACAATCAGCAATCAGTAAGACGAAACATCCAAAGCAAGCTTACGGATCTGGCCCTTTCTCTCCGTACACTTCTGTCTCTTCCGGATACTTGTCGAATTGGCTCGCATCTCCAATGCCTCCTTGAACCGGAGGTACGTATGGGGCGTCGATGTCCTTTCTTGCTAAGCGATCCCATGTCACTTCAGTGAACCATGCATGCTGCATGACATCCTTCGAACCTCCGTGAAGGTTTCCCAGTCTCTTAGTTAAGTCCGGAGTGATAAGACGCTGAAGCAGGTCCTGAGCATCAGGATGGATATAGGGCGGATACTTGACTCGGCCTCTGAGGATATTCTCGTAAATCTTCATTGGAGAACCACCGTCCCAGAACGGTGTGAAGCCGCAGAGCATTTCGAAGATCAAAATCCCAAGCGACCACCTATTTTTTCAGTGAACTTGACTTACAGGGAAGAAGAAATCGAAGCACTTACCAGTCTACTGATTTGTTGTAACCCTTAGAATTCACGACTTCGGGTGCTAGATAATCTGGTGTTCCGCACAGCGTCCACGTGATGTCAGGCACCTCTTTTGCAAACCCAAAGTCGGTGATCTTCAAATGACCGTGTCTGTCCAACAAGAGATTCTCCGGCTTGAGATCTCGGTAGATAATGTGCATAGAATGCAAGTAGTCAAGCGCCAGAGTGACTTCCGCCGCGTAGAATTTTGCTACAGGGTTTGGAAATCTCTTTTCCGCGAGTGAGTCCATATACTCGAAAATAGTATAAAACTGACGGTAGTAGTATTGAAAACTAATGTCACTAACCTGTGACTTGCGCAGGAGACTGAAAAGCTCTCCACCCTCCACGAAATCCATGACCATATAGAGATTTTTAGAGTCTTGAAATGTTCCCCACAGCGTGACTAGAAATGCATGCTTAACCTTTTGGAGCATCCTTCGCTCATCATTCGTGTGTTCCACCTGCTTCATTCTGACTACCTGCGCCTTCTTGAGTACTTTTATAGCGTAAAACCGTTGGTTGTGGTTAGACTGCACTAAGTGGACTCTTCCGAAGCTCCCAGTGCCCAAAGTCCGCTGCAGAGTAAAATCTGTCAGTGAATACTTGCCTTTAGTGGTACGCAACTGAGGGGCCGTGTTTGCCGGCTGCGAGGCCATTTGTGTCGTTGGCAAGCTCGATCCGTTGCCTTGATTCTCCATTTTAGGTAGGTTTGAAAAGTCGTTCTGGGAGGAATCGACCTGGTGCTTTGCTCCAAGCGCGTTCTGTTCTTCCGACTGGTTGGCTAGTGTATCATGGTCAGGGTTTCTCAGTGTTGATGGCGCGGGTTGCTGATGAGCTACTCCTGACGAAGGTGGTCGCTGTCCCCCTTTAGAAGAGCTGTTTTGGGATTGTGATGACAAGGTGTGAGAAGACGCGGATGCAATCGACTCGTGAAAGCCGCCAGGCGACGTAGGCGTTAGTGGAGAATTGCTAATTACGGAAGCCGGGGAGTTGGGGTCTCCGTGCCCCGAGTCCTTGGTCTTCTTTTTCTTCAGAAACCCTAACGTCGGCATCAGAACTCTGGTGAAGCTTGAGTGACGGCAAGGTAACAGGAGGACAGGGATTGCGGCTCTAGGTACAGAATGGTAGGGGTGTCTGTTGCACGGCAGTAAGGAGTAGTGCGAGGTTATGCGATGTAAAGAAGTCTATTGCTTCTCGGATGTACGTGTCGGTCGTGAGTATCTTGGTGTTTGAAGCAGATGCCCTTGACGAGACTGTTGATCCAGCGTTTTGATTGGCAAGCTTGTGCGGGAGCGGAAGCCCTTGCAAAAGCCACGATCAACCGTGTGAACTATTAAAACCATGCATGTCAGTTCTATACACGATCAACCAGATACCAGGGGGATTTTGGAAGACGTTACAGACAATTGATATTGAGTGAGGACTAGCTAGTAGGTGGGGGAAGACGAATGCAGGACAGCTTGCACAGGTAAAGCTTCGAGAGCTCCTCCTGGCGGCGAAGGGGAGCGTCAATGGTCGCACTGCGCATGTAAAGAATCCGTTAGTCGCGGTAGTCAAGTCGGAACTAAATAAGCGTGATGAGGTATGCATCTCGGGTCGGCGATACTTTGATGCGTTCTAGGAATTCCAACGTCAGTCCTTATCTTCGTCCCACAAGAATTAATACAAGAAAAGCTCCAGCTTTTAATGGCTATGGACAGTGAGCGAGGACGCCAGATCTCTCCTTGGGACAAGAGATATAAATCTACTATCGTGAACGAAGTATCTAACCAGGACTCTTTGAGAGCAGGCTCAGAGCAGGTCTGGAAGCGGGTCTCTAGTGTAAGTGGAAGGACTCATTGCGCCATAGAAAGAATGTGTGAATGTTCTGTCTGTCTGCATCGATCACAGTATATCAAGCAATAAACCCTGCCTGCTTCAGGACTATGATTAAAGAAATTTACAGAAATGGCGATAGGACTGCAAAAGAGATTCTACCAAGAGGGACCGGCTGCCTCAATTAGGAAACCCCACATATCGCGACCATCACATCGATAGATTGAAAGCATCCAGCTCAGCACTTGTGTCAACGGTCCAACGATTCAACGAGAAAGAATTACAGACATTGATGTCACGACAGTGAAGCGAAATGCTCTGCTCGATCCACGCTGTTACAAGTCTTCGCTTTAGAAACCATGCAGACATCATTGCAAACACCGGTAAACAGTACATCCTCAATGCTTCATTCCAATATCGACATGAAAGGAAATCGTCCAATTACTTACTTGCAAAAGCTCAAAGCTTTCTCGACTGCTCCAACCACGCAGTGTAGTCAATGGCGTCTGTGCCTTGTATGGTGGGTAGCTCCAGCAGGAAGTTACTCCACGCAACTGCGTGGCGGATCCGATCCTCTTCTCTTGTTCGATCATTCGCGTCCCCCTCCTGGGCAGGGGGATCGCTGGGGGCAGTCGTTCTAGGTGCGGAATTGGAAGCATTGTTCGCTTCCACACTACTTGAGGATGTTAATACATTTCGACACCACGACAAGGAAGAATGAATGCTAACGGTTCTTGACTCTCCATTGCTTGGAAGGGGTAGTCGATGCAACCCGTACAGCCGCCATGGCCACATTGCATGCACACCAAAACCTGGAGGCTTGGATCACGATGGGCGGCATTTGGAAATCCACATTGGCAGCAGTACCGGATCCCGATTAGTTCATCCATTTCGTATGGCTTGATGATAGCTGATTGAGGCGATCGAGATGATCAGATGAACAAGAGGAAGAGCAGTTACGTGGCGAACTAAAGTTGAATGAAGAGATGTGTAAAGTTGTCGAAACTCTGTGCATAGTCAGGAAACGTAAAATGGAAAGAAAAATTCGTGGTGAACCCGCTTCATGAGGTCTAGCTTTGCGATTGTACCCTATAGCATACGCGACCTAGACTATCGAGCTAGAGCTCACCTACACCCATGGTATCTTGTATGAACCCAAAGCCAAGCAACGCCCAAGGACCGCCATCAATCCAAGATCCATGATCCTCGAAAGTCTATGGGTATGTTTACAAAATTGGAATGTATCTCTGCTCAGCCTGCAGTCAACGCAAAACTTAAACTCAGAATGCCCATCCCAAGGAAAGCGAAAGTAATGCACATGTTACGATTATGTGTCAAGCCCAAACTTTCAGAGAACAATTGCAGTGCAACGCTTGCCATGATGCCTGCTGTGACAGCAAACATGCAACCGTAGACAGTCTCACCAGGCCTCATGTCACCTTTCCCCGCTAGCCTGAACCACAAGGCCGCAGCACCGGCGCCTAATGGTTGACTAATGCCACCTAGCAGTGAGCTCCAGAACATTGCTTTCCATCTGCTGCCTATGGCAAGGTATAACGGAAGAGCCATGGCGAAACCCTCAGTAATGTTGTGGATGAAGAGAGCTACAAACACAGTGAATCCTAGTGTTGGGTTCGCGTGGTTTGTGGCGTAGGTTATAAAGCCCTCGGGAAGCTTATGCAAAGCGATGGCAATGGAAGTCTGAAGCCCGATTGACATGAAGGCATTGGTAGGGACGTGGTGATGATGGGCTTGGGAAGGGTCATTTGGCGCATTGCCTTCCGAACCGGAGGAGAAGCCACGCTTACGGCTTCCTTCAAGGTCATCATAATAATTTCCAGGCCTAGGCTGATAGGAGAGGCGCCTTGGATTACCTTCCCTACCACGAACGACGCCGTTAGAGGATGCCTCCGATATTCTGGTATCAGACCGTCTGGGATTTGGTACACTTGGAGAAATCGGAGAAGACTCCTCGTTAAGGCCTTCGAGTGGTCTTTGTATGGCATGAGAATAGGGCGTAGTTGCAGTACGAAGAAGAGAGTTCCGACGCGGTGGTGGAGGAAATGACGATCCACCAAAGACCCTAGTCGGGCTACGATTGATAGCCTTCAGACATTCCTGCCCGCATGGATCGCCATAACCATAACAAGGGCCACTTTCGTCGCATGAGGATTTTGCCCCGGACACAAGTGTCGATACCCGAGCCGTTAGGCGAGTTTGTAGGGTAGGTCTTCGAGTCAAAGGAGGAGTAACTTCGACTGTTTCCGATCTTGACCTTGGTCCAAGGTTTGGTTTCAAGTCTGGGTATTCTCGAGAAAGTAAAGGGGTGTCATCTGAGAAGGATTCGTTTCGTTGGTGGGAGTGCCCATTCTGACGCTCAAGCGAGTGCTCATGGCCTTCACTTTCCTCATGGTCTTCGTGCGTATGATCGCAATCAACCACGTGAGAAGGAATATAGTGATGCAGGAGGCGGGAAACAGCCTGGATACCAACAACACCGCTAATGAAACACCCAGTGGTAGCGTAGGCCGCTGCTTGAGGAGATAGGCCGCCCTGTGTGAGGTAGTCCTTTGCTGAAGGTAAAATGCTGTACAAGGACGAGAACAGCTAAGCACCAGTATCGGTTAGCGGGGTCCAACGTCCATATAAAGACGGACTCACCATGACACCAAAGCTAAGACTAAGTGAAGATGACAGAAAGATATTGCTGTCTTGAATCCTGAAGTTGCTTTTCCCAGGGATGTGTCGCACTATTAGGTCCACACAGATGATGCTCGAACCCACTACACAAGCTGAGAAAAGGTTTAGACTTGTAGCCTGTTTTCCGCGAACCTTAGAGACCCACCTATGCCACTCACACAGGACATGATCCATCCTCTGGTGTCATTGTCGAGGACCATCTTGAGGCTCCCCGCAGCTACCCCGCGGCGTTCGGGTACTTGAAAGGATCAGTACCACCACACAAAAGGAAGCAGGAGCAGTATGTGTACCTTAGGACAGGCTAGGTGCAGATGAAAGTATGCATTGAGTAGGGAGCAAGTGTGCAATGAAGGACATACAGGATGACATAAGAAAATGATGGGGCCTTGAGCCCTTGACGGATGCAGAAAAACCAACCTTCACCAAACTTGGCTAGCTTTCAACGGATAATGACGTACCAGCGCACCAGTGTTCCTTAGCGCTGTATGTAACCCGTAAGGTACGGTACGGTACCTCGACGTATTCAATTCGTCTCCGTCTTTAACGTACGCACCCGTTCGCATTCATGCAGAAAACCTCCTCGCTGCTCTCGAAACTACCAGTTCCAGAGATACTTATGTGTTTTCCTCTTTACGTTGGGGGAACGTCTGTGTGAGAAAGAGCTCGACTGAAGCTTTCATCCGACAAAGCCTTGACAATGAGAATATCAGGTGTACATTCCCAGCTCTTACTGAGACTTTGCCCAACAACTGGGTCAACACAAGGCTTAGATTTTTCAAAGTAATTTCACTTGTGGCGGTTTATTGCATTCCAAAACGGGCCTCGACAAGTGCAATTTTGCCTTTCTTGATAGCACCTTTTGATTTGGGTCATCGCAAATCCCCTTAGTGTGTGTGTCTCACGTTGCCTTCTACTTTCCCTAAATCTGCTTTCTCGCGACATGAACGTCTGAGTCATTTCTATAAAAGGAGGGTTCACGGCTGGAATTCTTTTCTCGATCAACTTCAATTGTTGCCCAGCGCCAAGTGTGTGTGCTCGATATCGATATAGGACTATTGTTGTACCATATTTGTCTTGTCGCTTGTAGGAGAAATACTACTTATAGCCCGGCTCACTCGCGAAAAATCCTCCCTTAACCTCCTGTGCTGTATAGTATCACTTGACTAGGGGGTTCTACAGACAATGCGACTAACTTCAATCCTACCTCCTCCTCGTGTTCTTCTTCTCCTCTTTTTAGCCGTGGACTTGACTGCATACTTCCCTGTAGAAACATTACCACTACTAGCATTGTCCTTAAACAAGCGCAACGCTATAAGCTACTCCTATCCATGAAGGTTTCTCGGACTTTGGTTAATGAAAACAGATATTGACTTGTCCTGGCAACCTACCGCCCGACTATGCAACTGTTGGGGTCAGCCCAGCGGTAGTTGCATCCAGAGTCACCTCCTTTCCGCCAGATCCACAGCTCACGAAGCTGTGTAAGGCAACGGGTTGTGATTGTCTACCATCTGGTCAAGTGGCATGCTTGCGATACCTTGCCCCTTTCTTTCCCTACTACACGCGGGAATGCTCCCTTGAGTGGTGCTACTGCTTCGAAAACAAAGAAAATATGACACCCATCCAACCTAATCCATCACACCCAAATGTTGCCGCCAGCAACCGAGCACCGGCCAAAGTTGTGCATGCACCACCAATGGCTCATCATAGAAAAATACAACCGCCAGAAGCCCCTTGTGCCGGCTGGAACGACTGCGCTGGCGAGAATTACGTCTATAAAGTACCTAGTTCAGCGCCCCGCCAAACGCAATCCCAGCCTGGTACCTGTACGTGGCTTGCCAACGTCGCAGCGGTGGCGGTAGCATCATCTGCCATAGGGGCGCAGTGCCAGCGAGGCCAATGTCTTGCTGAGTCTAACAGCACGCTCTCGGCCAGTGGATTGAGCCCAATCCTGCCAACTCGCCAACTCCGCAACTCACCGTTGATACTAAGGATGCCTTTGCATGCGCCTGCAACTGCACCTACGTCTCCCGTTCGTGCTGTTCTACAACCGACGGAAATGTATACGAGGAGGCGATTAATAAGGTATCGGAAGTAGCAGCACCGCCTGGATCATTCTGCAATTCTACGACGGGGGATATCCAGGATGTGGTGAAATGGGTGAGTGGGATTAACAACACAGTGTTCAGCCACGGCCTCTAGAGCCCTTGAGCTCAGGAGTCCACTTGTTAGGAACGTAATTAACATTTAGAAGTCTATCCTCTATCTCTTACATCTACATAACGCCACTATACGATCCACCTACAATTTGGGGTCCGGTGGAAGTCTAATTTTATCGGAGATGGTCCAAATCAGACAAGGGTATTCAGATGAATTGTGAGGAGTTGGCTTTTTCTTCGAGCCGCTGCTAAAGCAACATCGATCTGTAAGTCTTGCGATTGCTGCATCTATTAGGACTTGTTAAGACCGCAGTAGACGGTAGCTTTTAGAAGACGATGGCCCAAGGACATTTCGCGTTTGATCGCTGGAAATCTTCGAATACCATTGAAGTCCACGGGCTTGTCTAGCGGCGCATAGAGAGCATAATCAGCTCCAAGCACGGTTATCTCTTCTTCTTTCTTTCCTCTGAATCCACAAGCGCTCTGAATATGCTCTCCTGTGTCACGTCTCGAACATTATTTTCTGTCATACCCTCACACTCATCACATCCCAAACACTCAACAAGTTTCAATCGCTCATCCACAGACCACTCAACAGTCCGACGGCAGAAAGCTTATCCCGCGCAGACGCCAATTCCGTCCGCAAGGCCCGCCCATCTGCGGGGGCACACAAGCAAAAGGCTTCCTTTGATTGCCCGTTCGACCTACCGCCTCTCGCTCTCCCAGCCCTACCACCATCAGTCGGTACAGATACCTATTGCAAATCGCTCCAGCACGAGAGCTGTCCTTAACACCTGGCATGGGATTCGCTTTCGCTACTCTCGCGACGACAGGACCACCTCACCCCTAAGATAAACCTCGCAATCATCAACATCAACCCCTGCTCCTCCAACCCTAACACAGCAAAAAAGCCTCTCTTAAAGCCCTACGGCCCCCCTTTCCGTTCCCCTCTCTAGAAAACCCCCTTAGCCATTACCAAAAACACACACGTCCCGTCCCCAACACCACCTGCACCCTCTTTCTCCTTCCCCTCTACGCCATCGAAACCGCCAGCAACGACCGCCGGCCCTGGATCCCATTTACCAGCGTCGACTATCGGCGGTGCACGGTGTGGTGGCAAGGGAGGGCGGATGGGATGGGAGAAGGGCGTGATGGAGGGGTGTTTGTTGCCGGGCGGGTTTTTTGGCGGGTTGGTGGGGGATTAGGGTTGGGAGGGGGTTTGGGTGGTGGGGAGACAGGAGGTGGGGAGGTGGATGGTGGGAAGGGAGGATTGTTGTTTAACAATTCGGAAGCCATTGGAGTGATGGCGGGGAGGGGATGTGGGACCCTAACAGGGCACGGTTGAAAAAAATATCCGTTGACAGACTGACTAGACTAGCCCCCCAATTAAGATATATAAAAACCCCTTAACACCAAAAACCCGCCCATCCACACACACACACCTATTACCCCCAAAACCTCAAAGCCTCCAACCTCCAACCCCATCCCCCTTCCAACCCCTCACCTCACTTCGGACAAGTCCCCGCACACTCCCCCAACCCACACGCGCCCCCAACAACCTTACACCCCACATTCCCCAGAAACACCAAATTGTTAAACTCCGAGTACGCCTTTTCGATGAGAAAAGACCCCTTTTGCACAAACACAAAGTCGATGCCCGCAATCGGCGTGGGGTCCATGCGCAAGTACCAGCGGAAGGTGAAGGAGTCGCAGCCGTGGTCGGTGGCGACGACGTCGAATTTGGTAGGGCCTTGGGCGGTGCTGGCGGTTTGGCCGGCGATGAAGGTGGCTTTGGTGGCGTATTGGGGGGTTGAGATCTATTTGGGGGATGTGGTTGGTTGGGTAGGGATGGAAAGAGGAGACGGAGGGTGTGAGAGAAAGGTGGGGGGGGGGGATGTACGTACTGGAGGAGGTCGGTTAGGCGTGATAGCATTGGTGCTTTCGGAGAAGAGATGGAAGTCGTCGGTGACGCTCTTGGCGGCGAGGGCAGGGTCGAGCTTTTCGAAGAAGCTGATCCAGCGGTGGAGGAGCGTGTTGGCGTCGTGGTTGTTTAAGCAGCCGTGTCGTTCACGGTGGTTGTCTTCGTGGTCGTCGTCATGGTCGTTTGGGTGTGGAGATGCGATGACGGTGGTGAGAAGGGCGAGGAGGATAGAGAGGAACAGGATTGGGCTGCGCATCTTGGCGGGCGTTCTGGTTGCTTTGCAAAGAGTTTCGTTTGGTGTAGCGGAAAATAATCAGAAGAGAAAGGATTGAGCGGAAAAAGGCACGTTTTTATAGATCAAAAAGATGTGGGTTTCGATTGATGGAGAAACGCCGAAAATATGTTCGAAACTAGCATATCTTAGTCAAAAGTAAGAGAACGAACTGAAGTCATCAAAGCCTGAAAAGGGCACTCGTGCTGTAAGTCTTCAGACGAGATCACCAAGTAGCCAGTGAGAGAAGTTTGCGAGAATTGGTGGCCCGGCCTGGACCAGAAACTGTGGCCAAATACGATGGCACCTAAAACGCAAGAAGATGACTTGCTGGGGAAAACCCCGAAAGAAAAATCTACCAACGTAGCGACAGGAGAGATGAGAGGAGCAAAGGTATTGCCAAGAGGACCTCAAACTTGCCGCCGCCGGTAAGGCTTCAAGCCTCCGAACAGCTCTACTTCGCATCTACCTCCAGTATTCCCGGCAACACTGTCCACATCGATTCATCAGATTAGATCCGTCAAGGTCAATGCTGTACGTAGTAAACCGGTCTACCGATCCCAAGCGAAGCCATGATGCCAAGATCAAGGGCGTCCATAAACCCTTTGTCAGCGTTCGCCTTGCAGGGTTGAGCTGTATGCTAGCGACCAGAAGACGGTATGGGATTAAGGTAGAACAACGACAAGATCAGTAGTGGGTTGAGTATTTAGCAAGCTGCGCGCACAAAACGCCAGAGATCAGAGATCGTTCGTTTAAGCGCACTAGAATAGGAGCTAACGAGCTTGGACCTTCCTCAGCCAGGCCCCGCTTTAACAGGGCTGGCGCCACTGCTCGCTAAAGACGAACCTAAGTCATGTACATAGGGTTTCCCAGTTTCTCATTGCATCTCATAGTGTGCTGTCTCAAGAATGGAATCAATACCAGCTACTAGAAGAGCCGCTATCCTCATCGTCTTGGCAAATCCTCTAGCGATTCTGCCATTCCTCCAACTCTTTAGTGACCATTACTTGAACAATACCAATCAGCGCTTCCACCGGAAACGTGGAGAAAGGGCTTACCAGATTTCAAGCCCCAGCCCAATCCCTCCTCCCCGCAGAAGTACGGATCCACGTCTGGCCTCCAGCTTTGATGGCCCAATTAACGCTGTCTACACATTTCCTAAAGTTGACTCCGTGTTCAGCATCGTGCGGATCATTACGGTCTCTCCCGTCACCAGTCAGAATTATAAGATATGCATGCTGGCGCACATATACATTAGTTTCTGCATCTGAAAACGTCTCGCTCAAGGAACAAGCAAACTTGGTAAACCCATCTGTCTAGATAGAAGAAGACTTACGATCATCTCATGCAACAACACATCCACCACATCCTTCAACGTTCTCCTCGCATCTAATAAACACATGTTCCCATTGAGAGCAATATGCACCCTCTGCCCCCTTCCCTTGTTCCAACCACTCAGACCATAAGTCACTGCAGGTATCGTTTTCATTCCAGGAGTGCTGTCCTCAGTCTTCCAACCCATGGAGACGTTTCGACAGAGTATACGCCCAAAAAGAGCGACGTCCAGGTCATGGAAGATCTTGAAGATCACGTCCGCAGACCATCTCCCTGAGATTTGAAGTCGGCCTAGATATTTCGTGAGACGACTCAAGGCAGAGCGCCGACGGCGAGAAACGGTTTTACCGGGGCCGTAAAGGGATTGAAGCTGGCGAACAGCGGCTTCGACAGTGATGTAATTGATGGGTTTCGAGAAGATGGACTCGCTATATTCAAGCATGCAGATGAATCGGGGATTGCTGGGGTAGTCGGTCCCTCTATAAGCATCCGGAAAGTTCGATATCGAGTCAAACCGAGCCTGGGATTGGGAGGTACTCGGCAGAGCCTGGTAAGGTTGCCGGTGAGTCGCAGTTTCCTGATTCTGCGGCTGAGGTTGGCCAGAAGGAATTGGGGGAACGACTTCAGGTGCTTGTTGCGAAGCCATACTTGCGAATTGTGGAAGGCTGGTAAAAATTCGAAAACGCAGGGGTATTATGCAGGTGAAACTGTGAAATTGATGGAATCTGAACTGTTACTGAGGAAAGAGACAGAAGGTAATATACCCCACAAGCTCGAGAAGGGAAGGATGCTGTGAATCAAATTCAACCATGGACTACATGAAACAAGGCAGCATTTGTGAAGCCCCGGAAGCAAATGAAGATAAAGCGAGCGAACTTTTCCGTCAGAGAATTCACATGCAGCAATGAATATAGTATACCGCTCAATTCACATTTCCCTTCAGAACCTTGACGACCTGTTCGAACTCCTGTACATCGTCCACCCAACGTACCCACCTACAACCACGATGAGGAATATTACAATCTTCAGAAAGAACCAACTCCAGCCCCCACTCCCACTCGGTTGACCACTACTCGTACTGTATCCCTTGCCTTTATTCCTTCCTGATTTATTTGCTTCTTGCTTCTGGCCCTCCGTATATTGTCGGGTAGCATATCTGTTTGTCGTAGTTACCGAGATTATATCGTGGTTGTCACTGAGCTCGCCAGTTTCGGAGCTGAATCCGAGGTAGCAAATTCCTGGTAATGTGATGGGGCCGGTCGTAAAGCATTCAGTCCACTCGTCCACATTCTTGTATTGTAATTCGACTTTGAGGGACTGGTCCTGGATGAAGGTTACTCGCATCTTTGTTGCGATACCTGCGTTTCGTAGGCCTCGAGCCTAGTTCTTTGTCAGTAATCTGGGTCATACTGAATTTCCTCCCCCAATTCATTCAGCGCCGTACCGAACATCCTGCGAGCTCATTGTCCTTGCCGTCATGATCCTTGTCGTATGATACAGACGCATTTCCGACCATTGCCATCACATAGGGAAATACAACGCCGGGGCGTTGGTTCTTGTACGTATCAATGAAGATACCCAACCCCTCGAAATAATCGGCATGGCCAAACACCGTGCCAGGACTAGCCCGTTGTTTCGTAAGCCACATTGCCATACCATCTCCATGGAGGGTACCGCGGCCATTAATCTTAAATTCAACTTCCATCTATTGAGAGGTTTAGCAATGCCTTCTGGGGAGCTGAAGGCCGGATTATTAACCTCCCAGTTTGTTGCCGTTAGGGGCAAACGAGAGAAAAGCCAGCCCTCTTGAGACGGCCGATCTGATGTAAGACGTATATACCTGGGTGGAAGCTGTTAAAACCAGAAATTGTCAAAAGGGTTATGGGAGCTGTACTGATCTGTCCGTACTATTGCGTCTCCCCCATATTCAAAGTATCGACTTTGCATATCTGAATCTAGATATGGCTATCCCACATCCTGTCAGCCCCTGTTGTCTCAAACGCCCGCTTTCCCTCGTCAAGCACATGGATCGATTCCTGGCAATGGTCACTGACTGGTGCTATACTGTGTGACCGCAACTGAAAGTAGCTATCAGCTTTGTATCCAGCAACGTCTACTTCGTAACCACTCACGGGTACACTCCTAAACTCGTCCGCCTGGATAGCGGCATATGCGCCAAAGGATCCTGCCAAAAGCCATAGCACCGATGCCGGCCATGGCAGTCGCATTGCGGAGGTCAAGGCAAGCTGCAGATGAACAACGAGTAGATTGTATTGCTAGACCTCCCCAAAAGCCACCTTGAACGTAGAGACTCAAAACAACAGTTGACGGTTATGCGGATATGGAGCAGCTCGCGTGCAGAAAGCTGTCCTCGTCTCAGGCCTCGGAAAAGGTTTGGCCGACACGCCGACATGAAAATGCCTGCATCATTGAAACGACCAATCGAAGTCAATAATTGCCATTCGGACCACAAACTTAGCCTCGTGACCATGGACTGATCGAATTTCAATACTTCAGCTACCCAAGACTCGACTACAGCTCTACGTTGGGTTCCAGGTTCCACAACTGATCCGATATCCCTCCGCCTCGCCTGCGCAAGAATTCACAAACATGGACTCCATACACAACAACATGGCCTTCGGCCCCTCCTCCTCCTCCTCCGACCCCAAAGCCGCCATCATGAATCAGATAAAACAAGAAGCCGCTGTCAACAATGCCCGCCAACTAATAGCTGTACATCCCCCCCCCCAAGTCTCCCTCCCCCTTACCAAGCTCGAACCCAGCAAACCTTCCGACTCTCGCTGACGCTCGCGCAGAAACTTAACATGCACTGCTTCGATAAATGCATCCCGTCCCCCGGAAGCTCCCTCTCGAAAAAGGAAGAAACGTGTTTCACGCAATGCATGGAGAAGTACATGGCGACGTGGAATACGGTTTCGAGACAGTATGTTAGTCGGATACAGAAAGCGCAGGGGGGAGGTGATGTGGGCATGGGGGCGTTTGACATTTAAGAACAGAGTGATATGATTCGGAACGGAGGCGCGGGATTGAGGTACGATATGCGGGGGATGAGTATGGGCATTGAGTAGGGAAAATGTATTTATGCATGGGGGTGGGCCCGGGCTTGTGCGGGCTATACGCAAGGATGCGCTGCATCGCAAGAATATCGGTAATGAACTGTTAGATGGGCATTGTATAGATTATAGACACGGATGGAGGATCTATCTGCTGGAAATCTAGATCGAGCGATACTCCCACAGGCAACTAAAAATCACAAAACGTGCCGCTATGCAAACCAGGCCAGCGCCAACAATGCTTCCTCTTCAGACTCTTATTACGCCTCCTTCACCGGGGGCTGGGCAAACCCGTCCTCGGAGGTGGTAGGCCCATTAAATTCTTTTGCCTCTCCGCGTACTCTCTCACCAGGATTGAGCACTTAATCTCCTCACACAACTTCCTCCTCCTCTGCAACGGTAACTTACTCGCGAACTCCAGCCCACTAGCCCGCTCGATCGCCTCGATCGGCACTTCAAAATCAGTCAACGGCTTATCGCTATGTATCGGTGCATTAGGCAGCACGAAAGCGGCTAGGCTCACGTCCCCACCCGTCTTGCCATCTTCAGCGAAGATTACTTTGTAGAAGTGTGTGGGAACGGCGACATTGGGGGGTTGGCCGATAACTTCGTAGGAGACACGCCATTTGCCGTCCGAGGGGTCTTTTCGAGGGAGGTAGAGAGGACCGGTAACGATGCGAACGGAGGGGTAATTATTGGTCAGACGACGGCAGAAATCCTCGAGGTGCGCCCAGTAGTCTCTGTTGAAGCCATCACCGACCTGCGGGCACATGTTGCTCAGTAAAAATGTCTGATCCAAAGCCTCTTGACTCCATTTTGCGTCTGCTGCAGGGACTTGGTGGCCCCTATCGTAGCCCGAGCGGAAGTAGTCGTGAAGCTTTGCTCGAAACTTCGCGGGGATGGTTTCGTCTTCAACGAAATAGGAGTGTTTCCGGTCGCCATTGTTGGCTAATAGAGAAGCAGGTGTTATGTGTTCTGCAACCCACGCTGGATTGCGAGTTCTTCGGTCAAACGCCGAAGTTGTTGACAGAGTGGGACGAAGATCTGATATAGGACCAGGGAAGCCATATTGGAATAGCCCAGAAGGGTTAACGGGCGTGATCAAGTCTTTCCTCGACAGAGGTACTGGGAACGGTGCAGCTGGTTTTGTAGGCGTCGGTACGGTAGTAGTCGAGGTTGGCGGGAGTGTAGGAACATTACGGTCTCGACGAGATGAGAAAAATGCAGCAGAAGCTGCTGCGCCTGTAGCAGCAGATACTCCTGCTATGATGGCTAGGGTATTCTTTGACATCTTGAGCACCGGAACTTGAGGATGAGAGAAAGGAGAAGAGAGAACATCAGTAATTTATGGGGTCCTCTCTTGCTCAAGGCAAGCACTCATCAGGTGGACGCAGGTGGACGACGCGCCGTTTGTTCACGAGACGAGTCTCCCAGAACCAATCAAACCCGTGAAAAGAGCCACTGATGATACTACGCTAGAACCGGCTAGATGCTTTCTTATCGATAACAATCTTCAATAGGCTATTGTACTTGCATGCATTAGGTACCAAGGCTCATCGAAGATACAAGACTGAGAAAAAAGTAGAAAGAGTTTAATTTATTGTGGTAGGAAGATCGCAAGAGAGCTAGCTATACAATCGTTGGAAACAGGCAGTTGATTGACGAATCCATGGCTGATTGGCGTGTTAGGCACTGGACAAGAACAATCTCGTCGTGAACAGCAGATCGATATTCCGCGTGAAAGCTAGTTCGTGACAATCCGATTAAGCATAACCCACTTTTCTCTTACAGTAAGCATGGGAAGATGGGCCATATTGCAAGTAGAGCAGGACATGAAGGACGTGTTCACACTGACTGGGAGGAAGCATGAGAGCAGTCGAGAGATTGTGGAAAGGAACCTGGTACAGGTGGTACTACGCTGGGAACGGCTAGCTTCACTCTTATGGATACCTTAAGTAAGTCCTGCCATCAAGTGAAAATCTTATGATAGGAATCACGTTCGATAGCAAGCGCAACAGCAAATATCTTCTTCCACATTATTTTACACTTGCAAGCCGATCGCCCTCCCTAGGCTCCCTAGGGCCCCATCTACTGGCCAGTCAACAGACTCCATCCCGTCAGCCCAGAGCAAATGAGAAGTCCTATGCAGAGGGTCAGCATTCCCACCAATTCCAGTCTGAACAGCCTCTCCAATCTCACCGAGTTCAGGACCCAAAAACCATGTCCCTATACTCCTCCCCCTGTTACTCGTATAACCCAAGGCGTACATCACTCTCGCTACACACCACGCAACCCCCAGCCCTGCACTCACGATTGGATACTTCAAGCCGCCTATCAGCAAGCCGGTCAAGAACACAGGCTGATGCTCGAGGAAATGGGCTTGCGAGCGCTGCGCACAGTTGAAGAGGTACTTGGCTCTGTCGTCTTTGGCTTCCGAGGCGCTGGCGTAGGCGTTGGGGTAGGGGACTTTGGCTGATCTACGGTACATGCCTACGTGAACGCTATGCCAGTAGGCGACGAAGGCGGAGAGTGTGGCAGAAAGGAGGACGTAGCTAGGGAAGAAGGGGGATTAGAATGTTGCGATGGGGGATTGTAGGGAAGGGAGTGATACCCATATTCGGCGGGAACGGTGAGGGCGACGGCCGAGGACATGATGAGTTAGATTGAATGAAGTAGTTCGAATGAGCAACGTATGGAGGTTCTGCTGGACTTGCTTGCTGGATACAATGCTCTGCAGACGTGCAGACTGGAGGGGACTCATAGCTAATAAACAGATCTAGAGAGTATTTACTTAGCGCGCCGGCTCGGAACCAGGCGCTTCCGCTCCACTTACAATTATAAATCCCCAGGATACCAGAGATGATCCGTCGGTCGAACTGAAGACACCGAACGCATAGGAGGCAACCGTCTGTTATGGCATCTGTAATGCCTTTCGAGTCAAAACGATGGGTATATTAGCACGTGATCGGATCGAAAATTGACGAGGTCGTGCGTAGAAAGATTACGAGGTCAGTAAAGAAAGTATTCGGAATGGCCTTCGTACCGCAACTGCACTACCACGAAAATCAAACGAACACGCAAATAGCCAAATGTAATGACAACAGCATCAATTATACGTAGAAATGTTAGATGATATGAATTATAATATATATCTATTCATGAAAGTGATTGTCACTCTGTTTAAGAATAATCTGATTCACCCGATGCTTCTGATTCAAAATAAAAGAATTAATATTCTTTTCTATATTCAACTTGTTTCATTCATCATATCAGGTCAGTTTCAGTTCCAATCTACCTTTAATAAAGAATCGTCGACGTGATACTCGATTCTTTATGAGATTTCATATATGCTCTATTGAATTAAGATCAGAGCTATTGCCTGATCAAAACAACAGATCTATTTCCTGCTTCATAAACAAAGGTCTGTTTCATTGAAAGATGTGATTTGAGACTTCATTCTGCATTAATAAAGCTCTGTTTGCATGCGAAGCCTTGAATTTCTGATAGGCGAATAAAAGAAGAGGCTGAAGAATACATCTGTTATAGCGATATCAGTCAATTCCTCCGCGTGCAGAACGTTCACATGAGACGAAGAAGAACGTGGGAGCATGAGTAAGAACTCGTTCATGATTCTTTTGTTGACGTAAAAGCTCTGCTCTTCGAATTGCATGAGCTGCTCGATTCAAAGGCCTTCGTAGTACATCCGCGACAGTAAGAGCAGTTATGAAGGCAGCTCGTTCCTTTTTATCCTCGAGTCGATATATATAACAAGGTTCCTTTCAATTCAGAGCTATGAATTCTCAAAACATAAACGTGAAATATTGTGAAAAGTTTTTGTCACAGTGTTAGGGGCCAGCATAGAGCGAGTCATATGAGTGTAAGGTAACGAGTATATAAATGCTAAGGAAGAAAAGTATCTAGAAGGGAGTGACCGGCTATCTATATGACTCAGAAGAACATAAGCTAATTCTGAATAGGATTGACTTCGGAACAAGTCTATGCCCTAGCGGCGAGCGATCGGCGATAGCCCTCAGAATAGTCATCAACATAGTCATCAACATAGTCATCAACGAAGGTGCGTAGCTAGGATCGTAACATTACCCCCCCCCTTCAACAATTCATGTTCGCATGAATGTATTTTCTTAGTCTTGTGTAGAATCGAAATGCCTATTGTAGCAGGCTCACTATGCAAGGTAGAAGTGTCATTGAAGCAGGCTCACTGATCGACTTGCTCATCGAAGAGGTCGACTTTGGGCTCGCCATTGTAGCAGGCTCACTAGTTGCACGTGAACGTATGACCAGGTTCACTGATGAGTAGGGCGATGGAAGCGGATAGGCCATCGCATTGAGAATAGATGTCATTGAAGCAGGCTCACTAGTTGCACGTGAACTGGTAGGCGGATCGGTTCACTGGTAGGTAGAACGATGAGAAGATCATCGCATTGACGAAAGATGTCATTGTAGCAGGCTCACTGAGGGTTTGCTCATCGAGGTAGAGACTTCACGCAGTTCTAGACTGGTCTCTTTGATTGCTCTTTGAAGTAGAGGCTTCACGCAGTCATAGACTGACCTCGTTTGATTGTTCAACAAATTCGAAGAATTCCTTGCGAATCTGAATGAACGGTTAATTCGCTGATCTTTGATCTAGTCGAATGATTTCGATCGTTTATTTAACCTCGCTGACCAGCGCACGAGAAAAGAAGGAAGTGAGTGTTGCTGACGATTGCAAGTCGACTAGATCAAATGTCGATAGTGAGTTGAAGAATCGACAGAAGCACTCGAGAGTCGATGCAGATTATTTCACTTCGTCTGTAACGAAGAAGCATTTATATAATGTTAGAAATCAGCATAGAGCGAGTCATATGAGTGTAAGATAACGAGTATATAAATGCTAAGAAAGAAAAGTATCTAGAAGAGAGTGATCGACTATCTATATGACTCAAAAGAACATAAGCTAACTCTGAATAGAATTGACTTCGAAACAAGTCTATGCTCTAGCGACGAGCGATCGACGATAGCTCTCAGAATAGTCATCAACATAGTTATCAACATAGTCATCAACGAAGATGCGTAGCTAGAATCATAACACACAGCACATTGAATTTCATTCTTCATTCTTCTTTCGTGTAACGTGCTTTTGATCTCGATGCTCACTCAATATAATGCTTGTTTCATTTGTATAAATCACATGATCTCAGTCTTGTGTTGTAAGATTTCAATGCATTCGATTCTTGCATCATTGCAATCGTACGAATTTCATGATGTCAGTGAGTCAGAACTTGTGACGAGATGAATATTGTTTGTAGTCTGCTTCATGAAAGACTTTTGATATCGTAGGCTTGAATTCTTTGACGTTACATTCGTGAGCAACGTTCATTCAGAATTTTCGCCTTCATTCATAGCTAGACGTTGTTGCGATCGTGTACTTCGAGTTAGCTTAACATAGATCGTGTCAGACTATCATAGACTAGTATAGAGCTGATGTTGACACGCTAGCGACCTAGCGTGTCTTCGTGAGTAAAACTCACGACGTGTTGCATCTTCTTTCTTCTTCAGCTTTGAACTTCTAGTTAAAATACATTCATATGATTTGCTTTATGCAAACTCATAACTGTTACGATTCTAGTTACGCATCTATGTTGATAGCTATATTGATGACTATGTTGATGACTATGTTCATGACTATCGTCGATTGCTCATCACTAGACTATCGAATTGTTTCGAAGTCAACTCTATTCAGAATTAGCTTATGTTTCTCTGAGTCATATAAATAGTCGACTCTTTTCTTCTAGATACTTTTCTTTCTTAGCATTTATATACTCATTACATTACACTTATATGACTCGCTCTATGCTGATCTTTAACATTATATAAATGCTTCTTTGTTACAGATGAAGTGAAATAATCTGCATCGATCTTCGAGTGCTTCTGTTGACTCTTCAATTCACTATTGACATTTGATCTAGTCGACTTGCAATCATCAGCAACACTCACTCTCTTCTTCTCTTGTGCGCTGATCAGCGAGGTTAAATAAACGATCGAAATCATTCAACTAGGTCAAAGATCAGCGAATACATCGCTCATTCAAATTCGCAAGAGATTCTTCAAGTTTAATGAGCATTCAAACAAGATCAGTCATAGAACTGCATGAAATCTCTACTTCAAAGAGCAATCAAAGAGATCAGTCTAGAACTGCGTGAAGTCTCTATCTTGATGAGCAAATCTTCAGTGAGTCTGCTTCAATGACATCGTCAATGCAATGATCTTCTCATCATTCTATCTATCAGTGAATTGATTCGTCTATCAGTTCACATGCAACTAGTGAGTCTGCTTCAATGACATCTATTCTCAATGCGATGATCTATTTGCTTTCATCGCTCTACTCATCAATGAATCTGATCATACGTTCACATGCAACTAGTGAGTCTGCTACAATGATGAGTTCAAAGTCGATCTCTTCAATGAGCAAGTCGATCAGTGAGTCTGCTTCAATGACACTTCTATCTTGCATAGTGAGTTTGCTACAATAGACATTTCGATTCTACACAAGACTAAGAAAATACATTCATGTGAACATGAATCATTGAAGAAAGAGAGTACTGTTATGATTCTAGCTACGCATCTATGTTGATAGCTATGTTGATGACTATGTTGATGACTATGTTCATGACTATCATCAATCGCTCGTCACTAGACTATTGAATTGTTTCAAAGTCAACTCTATTCAGAATTAGCTTATGTTTCTCTGAGTCATATAGATAGTCGACTCTTTTCTTCTAGATACTTTTCTTTCTTAGCATTTATATACTCGTTACATTACACTCATATAACTCGCTCTATGCTGATCTCTAACAATAACATTAGTTCAAAGCTCATTAATCTTGCTATCAACGTGTAAACAATATAAAAACAAGCTACATCATTCAAACTTGAATCAGAATTGAAATCAGAAAATTGAGTTCAGAAGACTCATTAGAAATCAAGAAATTTCTAGAACAGAACAGAAGAACACAAATGCATTGTTCTAGATTAACTCTTTACTGAACTTATCATCAGAATAGAGAAACAGAAGAACATGAACATGTTGTTTTAGAACTGAAATCAGAAATTTCAGTTAAATTTCGATCAGCAATTTTCTACTCACACAATGACTAGAAGCACAGAATTAGAATCAAAATCAGTGAGCACGACTCATTATGAAACTCAAGATGCTGAAAAAGAATCACTTCTATCACAGAATCAAACAGCATCAGAAGAAGAAAACACAAATGCATCATTAAATATTGAAGAAGAGAACATGAACGTGTTGCTCTTTGATCATGAAATAATCAAGATCAGCATCAGCACTGAACTGAATGCTTGAATAAGCACTCATGAAGCAGACAATCTCGTTGCATTTATCAAGTACATGTGTCAACAGCATGACATCAAAATTAAGATTCACAATGACATGATTCAGATGTTGAATGATGTCAACAAGATCAACATTGAATTGAAAGTTATCAACATTAAGTTGAAAGTTATACAGACAACATTGAACGTTGTTTGAACGCATTTACAGAAAGAAATGAAGAAAAAGAATGTGATTATACATCATCTAGAAGCAACATCAAGTTGACTATGTTATGATTCTAGTCTTTGTCTATTCTTCGTCTAGTTTTTATCTGATTTCATTCTAATCAAGTCTAGCGAGAATCTGATTTAAAGATGATGTCATTGAGACTCTACATCATATGTGTAAGACGTCAACTCAATCGAGTCTAGCACAGAGCTGAGAAATACACATATAAGAATCGAGTTCTTTTCTGTAGATACTTTTCTTTCTTAGCATTTATTTATTAGTTAAATGACATCTCTATGACTCGCTCTAGATCGATCTTTAACAGTAAATAAATGCTAATCAACTACTCTGCTATTAACATGTAAACGATACAAAATAATCTACTTCATTTATTCAGAAAATTCGCAAGAAATTCTTCAAATTACTTTCATCAAAACACATCTGCAAATTTACTCAAATTTATCAAATCAATCACTCAATCTTACTACAATCAAATTTACTCATCTACTCTTATCTCTCTCACAATGACATGCAACTCTGAATCAGTCGAGTCATGAACAGCTCATCTGCTTAGAAGCACTGCTAGCAGACGCATTTTCATTATTTCTTTTGATGTTTCAGCTGAATCTCAGAATGTCACTATCTCATAAAACATCAACATGAGTTAACAACTTCGTCAATGAGCTCATGATCAGTCAAACGAGATCATCAAAATGTTGAACGAGCTTAGATCTCAATGAGATACAACTTTGAAACTCAACGAGCAGTGAATCGTTGTTCAAGTTGAACATGACAAGAGATTGAATCAACTAGAGATCAAACAGATGATCATAGACACTCTAGAAGAGATAAACAAATGCTATCAAGAAAAGATGTTGAATCTCAAGAATAAACTCAAAGAAGTAGTATCACATTCAGCAAATCAGTCTTGATCTCATCAGTTTACTGAATTTCGAGTTTCTACAAAATCTCTATCTCATCAATTTATCAAGAATCATACTCGATGTAAATCATTCACTTTATTCAATAATGATCATCACAAGTCTTTCAAGTTTTCAAACTCATCTGTATTCATCGACGAAGATGAATCAACATGAAATAGCTGAAGAATCAAGATGAACGACAAGCTTCAGACAAATGTCGATCACTTCATCAATGAAACTATCTGCATTGTCTATGTGATATCTAGACTAGAAGATGATGCTGCTGAGCATATCTTCGCTTGATGTCATCATGATGCTTTGCATTCTTACATTTCAATCTATGAGCTATTTGAGCATCTGAAAGAAATATACGATGAACTGAATAGAAATTGAAAGTGTTGTTGCAAGTACAACATTCTGAGACAAGCAGACAAGTCTTTCAATATCTTTTACTTCAACTTTATGAAGTTATTCAACTATCTCAATTATGACAATTGCATTCTGATGAACAATCTTCAGAATAAAATCAATAATCGCTTGCAGAATGCTTTATCAGTTTGTTCAAAGAACTTTACTTCACTCACTCTGTTAGAGATCGGCCTAGAGCGAGTCATAGAGATGTCATTTAACTAATAGATAAATGCTAAGAAAGAAAAGTATCTACAGAAAAGAACTCGATTCTTATATATGTGTTTCTCAGCTCTGTGCTAGACTTGATTAGAATGAAATCAGGCGAAGACTAGTTGAAGAATAGACGAAGACTAGAATCGTGACATTATCTCTCTTTCTTGACTATTCATGTTCGCATGAATGTTGTTTCTTAGTGCGCTTTTCTTGAATATTTGATATGAAAGTCATCAATCATCTCTTGAGCATTCATAAATTCGTCGTCGTCAGCGTTATACCAGTTGAGATCGTTGTCATAGCTCTTTCATTTGACTCGATATTGAAGTCGTCTTCTATAGCGTCGAGAGTTCAGTATATCATCGATTTCTCATTCGTCTTCATCGTTTATCACTATTGATTTCGAAGATTCATTCTTTTGACCAGACAGAGAATCATCGACGGCAGAACGAAGAAGCTCTGAATGAAATACGTCGTGTATATGCATAGTCTCTGATAGTTTCAACTTATAGAATGAGTCAACAGACTCAGTGATCTGAAATGAGTCGAGCATCTTGTCATTCAATTTTTTGAAAGATCTCGCTGTAACGATGTTTCATTCGTTCAGAAACATCTTTGATTCGATCTCGTAATTGATCTTCTTTCTATGCTTATTAGCTTGATTCATTATTTGTTTCCGTGTTTTGATCAGAGCTTCATGAGCGAAGATCAAAGTCTTGTTCATTTGTTCAGATATATTCTTGACTTGATCGATCTGCAAGCGTTCGCGAATGCTTTCATACTTGATGATGTCAGAGTCGAAGCTCATACGAGAATGAAAGCTCTTGTTCATGAAGAAGAGAGTCAAGAAGATGACTGATGACAAGACGTTATTGTCGACAAACTCGATCATGAATAGTCACTTAGATCAGTCGTTCTGCATATATGAACAGAAGAATCGAAGATAACGCTCGACGTTCTGATTGACTCGTTCGCTTTGATCGTCGATCTGAGAATGATAGACGATGAACAATCGAAGGGAAATGCTCAGTCGTTTGCAAAGAAACTTTCATAGTATAGAGATGAATTGCAAACCTCGATCAGATACTATGAAGCTTGATAGATCATGAGTTCGATATATTCATTGAATCAGCATTTCAGCTGTCTTTTCAGCTGTGATATCTTCATCATCAGTGATGCAAGAAATATAATGTCTTTCTTTTGACAATCTGCAGATGACAGTCAGAATAGCGTTGTAATCGTACGAATCAGATAGATCAATAATGAAGTTCATTGCTATGTCTTGTCATCGCTGTTCAGATATAGATAGAGGTTGAAGCAAGTTGTTTGATTTATTTCTTGATGTCTTTGAACGTTGACATACGTAGCAGTTTCGAATATATCGATCTATCGTTTTTCGCATAGAAGATCAATAGTAATTTCGCTTTATGATCTTCACTGTTCTAAGAATTTCAGAATGATCGATTGATGACTGATCATGTATCTCACGAATCAGATTCATTTGCAGAAGTTCATTGAACGAGACTCATAGCTGACTGTCTTTGTATAAGATTTCATTCTGAATTCGACAATTCTTCAGCTTGATGTCTTTGCATTGTGCTTCGTCTCTTGCTATTGCTTCGCGAAGTAGCATACAATTCTCGTCGATCTCATTAGTCTCAAGAATCTGTTTATAGATTGATTGATCATTATTCTTCTCTAGATCAACGATCTTCATTCGATTTGATGTCAGAATAGTAGTTCTTTGATATTGAACACGTTCATCGTCGAAATCTCTAAGCACGAAGTCAGCTCGACGAGTTAATGCATCGATCTTAATGTTCTGTTTGTCAGATCGATACATTATCTTGAAGTTGAAGTCAGCTAGCTTCTGAACTCAGCGCATCTGTCATCGACTCAGCTTCTTGTCTTTCATCAATGAAGTGAGTGCTTGATGATCGATGAACATCTTGATAGAAATGTCAGTCAACTTCAGTTCGAGTCGTCAATGCTCAAATGCTCGAATGATGATCAGCAGTTTCTTATCGTATATTTCGTAGTTGCACTCAGCAGAAGACATGTTCTTGCTATAGAAAGCAATCGAATGTAGTACTTCTTCGTCATCACATTGAGAGAGAACTTCGTCGTTTACGTAGTTGAATGAGTCAGTTTTCAGAATAGTCTCATGAGTCTGATCAAAGTGACGAAGTATAGAAGTCTCAGTCATACGTCTCTTCATGTGGTCGAATGCAGTCTGACAAGTCTCATTTCATTCAAATATGATCTTCTTTTGAGTGAGTCAAATCATTGAATGAACAATCTTCGAAAAGTTCTTGATGAAGCGTCGATAGAAATTGCAGAAGTCAATGAAGAACTGCATCTGAGTGAGATTATTGAGTGTAAATCAATTAACTACTGCTTGTATCTTTCGTGAATTCATCTTAAGTTTCTCGATTGACATCAAAAGTCTCAAAAAGATGATTTTCTGAACACGAAACTCGCATTTATCGATGTCTATCTGTAGATCAGCTTCTCGTAGTCTATTCAAGATCAATCGTACATGTCGCTTGTGTTTCTTCAAGATCTTGCTGTAGATGATAATGTCATCTAGATAGATCTGACAAAACTGATGAAGATATTTGAACAGCACGTCGTTCATATAGTGTTGATAGAACGTCGATTCGTTGATTAATTCAAAGAGCATTACATGATATTTATATGAGTCGAAGAAGATGATAAAGATAGTCAGATCTTCGCTATCTGAATGCATTCACAGTTTATTGAACGCGACAATGATGTTCAATCGAGTCAGATATTTGCTTTCTTGTATACGAGCGAGAGTCTCGTCTATCAAGGGCAAAGAATAGTGATTTCGTTTGATCAAAGCATTGAGCTTTCTGTAATCGACGCAGAAACGCAGACTTTCGTCTTTCTTTTCAGCGAACAAGATGAGCGAGACGTATGATGCGAAGCTGAAGAAAATGAATTCTTTGTTCAGATGTTTGATCAGATACTTCTTTATCTTCTGAAGCTTGTGATCGAACATCTGATATAGTCTGCTTCGCGAAGACGTTTCTTCATCGATCAACTCAATTTTGTGATCGTAGAAACGATGCGATGATAGCTGATCGATCATTGCTCGATCGAAGATGTCTAGATAGTCGTGATATTCAGAGAGAAGCTTGATCTTGACTTGCTCGAGAACTTCAGCGTGAGAAAGCTCATGCAGATTCACTTCTTCAGACTTGTTTTCAGCTGTAGTTATGAGTCGATCGATTTTCAAGACAATAACAGCAAAGATCTTGACGTCTGAATGTTTGACTAACATTCTATATGTCGCTGTCTCTATCATTGCTATGTTCGTTGAACCTGACGTCGATTTAGGGATTTTGACGCTAGTTAAAGTCGCGTCACGCGATTTTAACTGTTCGATCGAGCTCTTCTTTTGACTGAAAGAGAGTGATTTCTGACTGAATTGAGAAGTAACGAAAGTGAAAGATCTCTTTAATATATAAGTAGAAGTCAAGCTCTTCTGTTTCGTGATTGTTCTATGACTTGAGAGTAGAACAATCGATTTCTGACTAGAAGTGAAATTCGAAAATCGAAGAGAATCGATTCGCATATCTATTACTAGATCGATTTTGTTCATTCATGTTTTTTTGAGAATCATTTGATGTTGATCTAATCGAGTGATCAACATAGAAGCTGTGTCAATCGTATGATCTTGAACAGTCAGATTCGAATAGATGGCATGAGTAATGAGTTTCTTAGCATAATGATCGTCAAATTCTCGAATTGACTTCGCTTTGATCAAAGTCAGAGACTCAATTTGCAACTGATCACAAACAATCTGCGCGATCACTTCATCAATGAACGAATAGTCAGCAGCTTCGATGTCTATCAATGACTTCAATGAGTAACTATTTTCATTGCTAGAAAGTACACATTCAGTAATCAAAGATTCAGAAGCAAAAGAATCATCTGACATGCTCATCGTTGAAGAAATTAACACATCTTTCATCGCGTCTTTGATGAAAGTTTCTAGTTTTTTGCCTCGCTATCTTTGAAAGAAGACATTTTCTCATTCTCTTTATTCTTCGAAATGATGATTTCATGTAGGCGAAGAGTGAATGCATGAGATGTCGAGATGTTGATCTTGTTCTGAGAACAGTTCTTGAATAAGTGATCTGAGATCTTGCAGATATAGCAGACGATAGACGATCTGACTGACTCAGAGGTAGAAAAGATAGTCGACTTGACATATTCAATTATCGAAGTCATTACTGCTGACAATGAAGTAGCAGCGCGTTTATCAGATACGACAGTGACTTTGACGATGACAGTGCGAAGCTGACTGCGTAGCTGATAGTTGACTCGCTGTTTATTATTCACATCTTGAAGAAAGATTCTTAAGCGAGTGAGCGAAGTAAAGT